>CDZU01042062.1_pt1 | contig 85545 bp, 91 predicted proteins | sample 557441 | NCBI WGS metagenome assembly CDZU01 (sample SAMEA3182114, study PRJEB8094) | gut metagenome | biome: human; feature: gut; material: Stool; isolation source: human stools | place: Canada | collected 2013-06-10
TTATAAACAAAGCAGTATATTTATATAAATAATATATATAATATACAGGCTTAAAATTTAATTTTAAAATATATCTTGACAAGAAAATGATAGAATGATATTGTTTTATTAAATTAAAAAGCATTCGGGCAACGGGCGGCGGCAACCGTCGAGGTCCCGATATAAAAACACGGAATTCATGCAGCCGGTACAATCAGATCATGATGATCTGATTGTATCAGTTGCATTTTTTATTTTAAGTATTCCAGTACTGGAGAGAGGAGATATATAACATGTCAGCAGTTGAAATGCAGGAAGTAAATAATACAGTTGATGTTTTTAAAAGTGATATTGACATGTATATAAATCTCTGGATGGAAGAGAGACATGTAGAGGACATGTGCAAAGTATCGCAGAACAGATGGTATAACTGTTGTAAATATATCTATGAGAATGTATTTAAAGTTAATCCAAAGTACTTAAAGGATGATAATAATATAAATAATGCCTATGATACAGATAAGGTTAACGAGGTATTAGATATATATATAGACCTGTGTAATGACTACGAGAAAGTAGTGAATATTGTTGGGTTTACATTCTTTACCGGAATACACAGAGACACGTTAAACGGATGGGTTAATGGCGTGCAGCTAGGCTCATTAGGTTCCGACATTTGCAAAAAGATTGACGAAATGAGAGAGGAAAGCCTTGTTGGGTTACAGACCTCTGGGAAAAATAACCCAATGTGCTACATGCCGTCGCTCAACAAGTACTGCGGCTTTAATATGCCGGGCGTAAGAGACCAGGGAGCCAGAACAAGAGCGTTGACAGCTTCGGAGCTCCCCAAACTGGGGAACGGGAATTGTGCGAGATTGCCGGACAACTTCGACAATTCAAGCCCGGATAATGGTGAAATCGTGATAGACAATTCAAACAATTTAAAGCCCAGTGTTTAATGGTCTTAAGGCGCATTAAATCGTTGATACATTACACAAAACAAGGGTTTTGCGAATAGTTGTAAAATACGAATGGAATTGAACGAACAATTCAAACAATTTATCAATGTTCAAAGCATGATTCTGCATGGAGGGGGAGGGGGTTTGATAGGTTGAGAAAATCAGCACTACTAAGTCCTTTAAATATCCTCAAAAACAAAAAGAGATTGGATGGAAAAGTATGAGAGTAGTATCACAAAGCAAAGACGTTTCGCTTGATTTTGACCGAGCGGTATTCACAGCAAATCATGGAATGATAACTGCTATGGTTGATGGAAAAACGTTTACCATTGGGACGTATGCGAATTTAGGTAGAGAAAAAGAAGTATTCTCTGATATGCACAAGGCATTTTCGGCTTTTCAAGTTATTAGCACAAACATGGATAAACAACAGGTGGCCGAAATGTTTGCAGTATCTAAAAACATATCGATCAGATGCGTTGATATGAGTGATCCTTGTATGGGAATAACTGTATTTGATAACATGGTCTATTACATGCCGGAAAAGTAGTGTTAATATAGCGCTATCGCCAAGCGGTAAGGCACTGGATTTTGATTCCAGTATTCGCAGGTTCGAATCCTGCTAAAGAAACTTGTGAGAGGAAAACAACCATGGTAATTATTAAAACGATTATATCGACGCTGGATGTTATTTTTATGCTGATACTATTTGTATCTGGCAGAGAATCCAAAGACAAAGAAACAGCAATTGCATTATGGGTACTTGTGATGTTGCTGTTGCTGAACATGTTTCTGATGTGGAGGTAACAGAATGTTTTATAGTCCAATATTTGGTATTTGCTTTCAGCTGCCTATCATTTGTGCAGAGGAAAGAATACATATAACAAAATCAAAGGAACCGGACAGCACCGGAGATTTACTCAATCTGGATAGCGACGCAGAGCACCAGAGTGAGAAGTCGGAGCATCCAGTATAGCTTAAGTCCACTAGCATTCGGTTTTTGCAAAAAAAACTCGGCGCAAGCAATTATTCGGTGTTAGTGGACGTCGGTAAAATAAAAAGATCAAAAATACTATCATAAACGGCGCGCTATGCGCGCTGTGACGGAACGTAGCGCAGATGGTAGAGCACTCGGCTTATATCCGAGCGGTCGCAGGTCCGATTCCTGCCGTTCCGATGGAGGAATGGGTTTAACGATCCATTTAACAGAATATTCGGCGCTAATATTTCCATTCAGAAGTGTGCAAATGAAACGAATTTGACAAATGCGCAAATTATGATGAATACAGGGGACAAAGTTCCCGGAATTGTGATTTATTCAAACTACGGTATGGCGAGAGGATACTTTGATATTGCATTTTGCCCTATGTGTGGCAGAAAGTTGGTGGAAGAATGAAAATATTATGGAAAAGTCTTAGAATAATCTGCGTTGTCCTATACATTTTTCTGACATGGATTATGATTTCAAGTGTTTTAGGGTATTTATTATCCGAAATGATAGGAGCATTCCTGTAATTCAGAAATAATACCAATTGAATAAAAAAGAACCTCAAGGTATGATTGAGTTGCATCTTGGCGGATGTAAACAAAACAATCAAAACACTGGAGGTTCAAAATGAATTTAACACAGAATGACAGACTAAAGCAAGTAACAAGTGACACTTTAATTGTTGGAGTGGACGTTGGATCACAAACTCACTTCTGCAGAGCGTTTGACTGGAGAGGGTTTGAACTTTCAAGAAGAGTATTTAAGTTTAGCAACACCGGAATGGGATTCCTTACTTTCCTTCGATGGACAGAGGAACTCATGAATAAAACTGAAATGAAAAAGGTTATTGTTGGCTGTGAGCCTACCGGCTGCTACTGGCTTACTTTTCAGAAGTTCTTGCAAGACCATGATGTTCAGCTTGTAACTGTTAATCCGTTTACAGTAAACAGAAGTATGGAACTGGATGATAACAGTCCTGAAAAGAGTGACTTAAAGGATCCAAAGACAATAGCGTTGCTTGTGAAAGATGGAAGATTTTCAACTTCTTATCTTCCAAGCGGTGTATATGCAGAAATCAGAGAGGCCTCTGTTTGCAGAGATCAGATCATGAAGCAGCATGTACGTCTGTCAAATCAGATACAGGGATGGCTTCAGAAGTTCTTTCCAGAGTATTTTGAGTGTTATGCCGATTGGGATTCAACCAGTGGACTGATGCTTCTTAGAGAAGCTCCACTTCCACAAGATATCCTTAAAATCGGTGCAGGTGGAATCAATCAGATATGGCGTGATGCAAAGGTGCGTGCGGCAGGAATAAAGAGGGCTCAGACCCTGGTAGAAGCTGCACAGAATAGTGTGGGATTGGAAGCAGGTGAAGCTGCAAGACTCGAGATATGGGTTCTTGTAAATGACTACATCCTTAAAGCAGAACAGCTAAAAAGATTAGATGAATATCTGGAAGAAAAAGTAAAAGAAGTACCAAATGTGGAGAAACTGCTCGCCATCAAAGGAGTAGGGATGAGTACTGTGATTGGCTTTATAGCAGAGGTTGGTGATATCGGACGTTTCACTGATCCGAAGCAGATACAGAAGCTTGCAGGGCTGGAAATAGTCAAGAAAAGTTCCGGTAAAAAGAAAGGTCAGCCAAGAATCAGTAAGAGGGGCAGACGAAAACTGCGAAGAACAATGTATGAGTCGGCACGTGCACTGATGACCTGGAATCCCGCATTTCAGGATGTGTTCCTTTATTACAGGAACAGGACAAAAAAACCGCTCGGAGGGATGCAGGCAAAGATAGCAGTTGCATGTAAAGCGATACGGATCTTCTATGTAGTATTGAAAACAGGCTGTGACTTTGATGAAGAAAAGTTCCGGAAGGACATCATCAGACCAGAAGCAGCATAAAAAAAGCACATGCTGTAACAGATAACGTCCGCCAAGGATTCAATTGGTGCTGGATTACAGGAGTGCTCTCTAGGCAATGACAAAGCAGAGCGAAGCCGCTAAGACATACTTTATAGGGCATGACCCTGGATAGGAGCAAAGGCGGCACCCCACTATGGGTAGGCTGGACGAAGGAATTTAGGACTCTTTCAAATAAGATGATCCTGTTAGACATGAGAGGTTAGCAGCCATAGGGAAGAATGGGACACAGATTCGCCTTCATAAAAAGGATGACGTTTTATTTCGTGTACCTTTCTGACTGGAAAACGAAGTACGTTGAACCAGAAATGATACAGTTTTCGCCCATTATTAAGAGCTTGTCATTGTTTGCAACTTAATTAACCATTGCACAGATAGCTAAAATAAAGGCTTTTTTGTGCAAAATATATAAGAAAGTATAGAGAGATATTGGTGATTGGATAGGAAAAATTTTTTGTATATTGCTCGGATGGGGAGCGATTGAAATAGCAGATAGCGTGATCAAGCATACTTTGAAAGAGGGATGAGAAATGAGCATGGCAGAAGTAATTAAATCAATAGAGCGTGAAGCGCTTAGAGAAGCACAATCGCGCGAAATAGGTGGTAGAAATGGCGAGCCTATAGATTGTTCCACTTTAGAAGATGAACCTGTTATTGTGGCAGATAATGAAGCAGACAGGCAAAAATTTTATGAATGTTTTTATAAACAAGAGCCTATTGAACCTAATAATAAAAAATGCAACCTGACCTTTTGCCGATATAACACAGACAGATAATGCACTAATGACGAAAAGAGAAAAGAATGTGTCGAAGTGGCTGAAAAGGTTTTATGCGTAGATAAGGAGAAATTTATGGATGAAATAAGAGAAGCTGACGAGAAGCAAGCAGGAAGGTGTTGTGTGAGAATGGAAATGATTATTGATTTTATAAAATCGTGGTTTTACTATCCGAAGATGAAAAAGTATTTGAAAGACAGATGTTGCATTTACTATTCGCAATCAAGGCTTAATTATGCGTTGTGGCATTGTAAATTCTCAAAGAAAATAGAAAAAGCAAAACAAAATATCGACAACAACGATATTTCAGAGTGGACTTGTCAATATCAGCAAGAACCAATAATAAGAAAATAAAATAATATTACCGGCTAACAAATGGAGTTAGTCGCTACCCTAAAACAGTTATAGGCAGAGGTCAAGGCACTTCTGCTTTTGCGGAGGTGCTTTTCTTTTGGCAAGTTCAAGCCTAATTTCCACAGTAAATGGATATGAAAATTACATAAATACACATGGAATAGATGAACAGGTCATTGACGCGTACATAGAAGCGGCAGGAGTGGCAATAAATACAGAAAAGGATATTCAGTATGGATTACAACTTACAAGCCGTTCTAAGGGCATTGTAGAGCGTTTTTGCATGGGTAGGACAGGCGGTAGAATACTTGACCTTGAAAAATACAGCCAACAACATGAAGAAAAATACACCCTTGTTGATGACTATTACAAAATTCTTCTGATTGAAGCACGTTACCGATTTGAAAGTTTCATGCTATACATGGAAAAGAATAGACCGGTAGAAGAGAGATTTTATCAGCCGAGAATAAATCCATTACGGCAGGTAGCACAGCTTATTCAAGATCTGTACGATGATGCGCTGGACGAAGGAATGGTATTTTGCCCTGGACGAATAGGCAAGACACAAATAGTCAAAATGGGAAATCTGTGGTTTGGTTCTAACAGGCCAGAGCGATCTAATCTGTATTCGGCATATTCAGACAAAATTACTGGTGGTTACTATGACGGTATCATAGAAATGATTACGGACCCGACATACACGTATGCTGAAATATATCCAAATATAGTAGAGAAAAAGTTGGTTACTGACGGAAAAGATTTGACAGTAGACCTTATACGTAAAAAAACATACCCAACATTTACAATGCGAAGCATTTACGGAACATTGAATGGTGCTTGTGACTGTGACGGGCTTGGAGTTTATGATGACTTATTCAGCGGTATTGATGAAGCATTGAGTGAAGACAGGCAAAATACTGTATGGGGAAAATTCGACAACAACTTTATGCCAAGAATTAAGCCTGGAAAGGCTAAATTGTTGGGGATAGGAACACGTTGGGCGAAAAAGGACGTTCAAGGTAGACGTTTAGACCTATTACAAAATGATCCTGAATACAAAGGCATACGGCACAGAGAGGTTATTATTCCTGCCCTAAATGAAAACGGAGAAAGCAATTTTGATTATCCGTATCATTTGGGATATACAACTCTTGATTACAAAAGACGTATGGCATCTTTTGAAAACAATGACGATATGGCATCATGGTTTGCACAGTATCAACAGGAGCCTATTGAAAGAAAGGGTCAGATGTTCAATGTCGATATTATGAATTTCTTTAATCCGGCAGAACTTGAAGGAATAAGACCTGATAGGATATTTGCAGCTAATGACCCTGCTTATGGTGGCGGTGATTTTGTATCAATGCCTATCTGCTATGAGATTGACGGAGAACATTATATTACTGATGTTGTCTACAATGACGGTGATAAGGAAATTACCATACCGGAAGTTACTTCACGAATGGAAAGACATTTAGATAAATTTAATAATAAGACAGCAGAAGTCCATTTTGAGGAAACAAAGACAACATCAGCATACCGCACAGACTGTGAAAAAATATGGGAAAAAGACGGATACCCTATTAACACAAGTCATGATCCGGCAGACAATCAGACTGCAAAAATGGATAGAATCAAAAATCATGCTCCAGACATACGAAAACTTCATTTTGTGGACATGAAATATCAAACAAAAGAGTACAGAAAGTATTTTCAAAATATTTTGTCTGCTACTTTTGAAGGGAAAATGAAGCATGATGACGGGATAGACTCTACGGCACAATTATGTGACATGATTTACGGAAATAAAAGAATGGCAAGAGTAGAAGCAACTCAAAACCCATTTTCTTTCGGACGGAGGTATTGATATGACAACCAAAGAATATTTAGGACAGATAAGCCGTCTTAACCGGATGATAAATAATAAGCTGGTAGAGCTTGCACAACTGAAAGAGCTGGCATGCAGCATATCTGCTGTGTCAAACGAAGAAAGAGTTATGACAACGCCAAATTTTGACAAGATAGGAACAAAACAGGCAAAAATTGATGAAATTGAAAGAAACATAGACGCGATGGTTGATGATTATATTATCAAAAGAGATAAGATCATCAGCCAGATAGACAGTATGGAAGATGAGAATGTCTATAATGTGTTGTTTTCAAAGTACATAGAAAAAAAGACATTTGAGGTTATTGCAACTGAAATGAATTACTCCTGGAGGCAGACAATAAGGCTTCATAAAATTGCATTAAAAAGATTTGAGGAGAAGTATGGAGCAACATACTTGAAAATGTCATAGAATGTCATATTGAAAAAATGATATAGTTATAATCGAAGAAGTCAACAAATAGTTGAACACTTTACCATCCCACATTGGAAGAGCATCGAAGAGGAATCTCCGGTGCTTTTTCTTTTTCAAAGAAAAGAGGACTTTATGGTATATACACCAAAAACAATATATTGCCCGCGTTGCGGAAGAAAAGTTGCCACACACGATGGGCGTTCAACAATGCAAATTTCTGTTGAGTGCAGAAAATGCCACAAGAAAGTTGTTTTTTATCCGGAGAATGGAAAAACAGAATTAAAATCTCTTCCAATCCGGTCAACATCCAGTGGGATGACGTTTATTTAGGAGCCAATTATGAATAATAAATCTCTCCAAGATCTTGTTAAGGGCTGTTATGGGCGAAAAATTTTATATACTGATGTTGAAACCATCACAGCAGACAATATTGTCAAGGTGGTTGGAGACTGCATAGGTAATTATTATTACAACAAAACCATCATAGAATACCTATGGCGGTATTACAAAGGAGATCAGCCGATTTTATACCGATTAAAGGTACAAAATGCTGATATTACAAACAAAATAGTAGAAAATCATGCGTATGAGATTGTTCAGTTCAAAGTAGGGCAGACATACGGCGAGCCAATCCAGTTTATCAGTCGAAAAGATGATGATACGATTAACAAGGCAGTGGATGCGCTGAACGACTATCTTGTAGACGCAAATAAGCAGGAAAAAGACATTAAAGCTGGTGAATGGCAGTCAGCAACCGGAACATCTTTTAAGGCTGTGAGATTTTCAAATGGAGAAATACCATTTCAAATTGTTGCCCCTACTCCGATGAATACTTGTGTTATTTATAATCGGAGTACGGAAGAACCGGTGATTGCCGTACAGGAGCTTAAAGACGAAGATGGAAGATGGTACAAACTGTGCTATACGGACAACTATTCATGTAAACTTCAAAACGGAGTAGTTTCTGAATGGAAATTGCATGCATTTGGAAGTATACCTATTGTTGAGTTTCCAAATAATCATGAGAGAATTTCTGATATTGAGCTTGTCATAGGTATTTTGGATGCCATAAACAATATGCAGTCAAACAGAATGGATGGAATTGAGCAGTTTGTTCAGTACTGGGTTAAGTTTGTGAACTGTGAAATCGACCAAAAAACGTTTGAAGAGATGAAAATGAGCCATGCTTTGACGGTAAAGTCCAATAACAAGGATAACAAAGCCGATGTTGAAATCATGACGCAGGAACTTAACCAGAGTCAGTGCCAAGTGGCAAAAGATGATCTTTGGGACAATGCCTTATCAATTCTTGCTATACCAAACAAACAGGGGAACACTGGCGGAGATACACAGGGCGCAGTAGAGTTGAGAAATGGTTGGGATTTTTCAAAGACAAGAGCAAAATTAAAAGACCCAATTGTGAAATCGGCAGAGAAGAGACTTGCAAAAGTTGTCTTAAATGTAATACGCGTTAAGGACAAGGATTTGAAATTGTCAATGAGGGATTTTGATGTGCAAATCAATCATAGCCCGCAAGACAATATGTATACAAAGTCGCAAACACTATATCAGCTTTTAGAGTGCGGCATACATCCTCTTATTGCCATTAAAACGGTGGGGCTTTGGGGAGATGCTGAAAAGACATTCCTCTTGTCTAAGCCATATATAGATGCGTTGTGGAAAACCATTGATGATGCAGAAGAGCAGGAACAAAAAGCACAGGAAATTGTAAATCAATTAAATAAACAGCAAAATAAGACAGCTACCGAGTAATCGGCGGCTGTTTTTATTTTATAAAAATTCGCAAAGTTGTGAGCGTAAAAAACAACAGTGTCATTCGGTGTCGTTGCACCGCAAAAATTCGTAAAGACATATCGGAGGTAATCAATGAAAAGAGAAGAGTTAATTGCAATGGGTATCAGTGAGGAAAATGTTGAGAAAATCATTGCTGATTACGGCAGTGCCGTACAGAGAGAACAGGCAAAAGCAGCAGAGCTTAAGGCAAAGGCAAACAGCGCAGATGAGTTGCAGAAAAAGCTGGATGAAATGGAAGCAGGAAATCTCACGGAACTTGAAAAAGCAAACAAGGCGTTAGAGACAGCAAATCAGCAGATTGCAGATATGCAGAAGAAAAACGCCATTAGAGACCAGCGCGAAGCATTGATGGAAAAGTTAAAAATCAATGCAGAGCAGGCAAAATCCGTTGTCAAGGATAATGGAAGCCTTGATTATGACGCTCTTGGAAAGATTACAGCCGAAAAGGAAACCGCGGCAGCGCAGGCAAAGGAACAGGAGATTGCGAATAATTCTGCAAATCCGGGCGGCGGTACTGCAGGTGGAGAGAATAAAAAAACGGCAGATGTTGAAAATGCCGAAAGTATCAGCTTTGGCGAACCGGCAAAAAATGCAGAAGCCAAAGACCATTATGTTTTATAGGAGGTAAATTATGGGAAAACCAATTGAAAGAGACTTTACACAGAGTAAAGGAATTTTAAAATTCTTTCCTTATGAGGGTGCGGCGTGCATCGTTCCGCAGACAATGGTAACAAGTGCCGATGCAAACGGAAAGAAGATTGCAAAGGCAGGGACACCGTTCCCAAGCAATGACGAATCTTGCAAAGGGTATCTTCTGGAAGATGTTGACGTAACAATGGGAGATGCGCCTGGAACTTATGTATATCAGGGTTCTATTGACAGCGCAAAGGTAACGGCAAATGGAGTGACCGTAGAAGCAACTGCAAAAGCAGCAACACCGCGTGTCACTTTTTTTGATTAAGAAATGGAGGTATTAGAGAATGGCATTACCATTAGCAGAAGCATTTACCGCAAGAAGTCTTGGGGTTATGTGGAATAATTATGAAAAAACGCTTGGTTCTGCGCCTTACTTAGGTAGACAGAAATTTGGAACCAGAAAACAGGACAGCCTTGAACTTAGATTTATCAAAGGGAAAAACGGTCTTCCGGTATCATTAAAGGCATCCAATTTTGATGCGCAGGCAGAGTTAAGAGATGTCGGTGGATTTTCGGATATTCAGAACGAGATGCCGTTCTACCGTGAATCTTACATGGTAACAGAGCGTGAAGAGCAGGAGTATGCAAATTACCAGTCGGCAGAAAATTCCAACATGGCAAACCAGGTGCTTAGAGAAATCAGCAAAAAACCGATGATGCTGATTGAGGGCGCAAGAGTAGTGCCGGAACGCCAGATTTGGCAGTTATTAGCACCATCTGATGGTATTCCAAGAGTACAGGTAACAATTGGTGGCAAGAGCTACTATGTTGATTATACTTCCGATAATGGAGTATCGCACAAGAGAGACCATTACAAAGATATTTCTGGAAGCGATACCGATAAATGGTCTGCATCCGAAACAGCAACGCCACTTGATGACCTTATCGAGATTAAACGTGAGTTTGCAAAGAAAACCGGATATTCCCTTGCACGTTTTAGCATGAATACAGAAACGTGGGAGATGGTTCTTAAGGCAGAAGACACAAAGAAACAGGTGCTTGGAATTACTGCTTACAATGGAGGTATTCGTTTACAGCAGGGGCAGGTTACAGAGTATCTTAGAGGATACGGCATCGAGATTGAAGTTTACGACAAACTTTACATCGACCCGGCAGACGGTGCCACCAAATATTTTATTCCTACAGGAGTTATTTCAGCGCAGGCATCCGGCGTGTACCTTGGAGATTATGTCTTTGGAAAGACACCGGAAGAGAGAAGCGGAAGTTTAACAGACGGAAACCTTTCTATTGTAGAAACCGGTATTTCGGTGTATACATACGCAACAAATCATCCGATCAACACTCATTGCGTTGTGTCAATGATCGGATTGCCTACTTTTGAGGGCATGGACAGCGTTGTTGTCATGAAAGTTGCGTAGGAGGTGCGGTATGATTGCTGAATACACGGTAAAGCGCAATGGAAAATGGTACAAAGCAGGAGATGAAATCCCGGACATTGTTTCGGGAGAGAAATCTTCCGGCGGGTACACCAAGACAGAGATTAACAGAATGAGCACTGCTGATTTACAGGCACTTGCCGCTGAACATGGGATCGATGGTGCAGAAGAAATCAGTGGAGCGGAACTGAAACGCATTTTGATCGAGCAGTTCGGATTATAGGTAGGGAAGAATGGACGAATATACAACATTAGAGCAGGTCAAAATCAGACTGAAACAATTTCATATTGAAACCGTTACGGATGAAGATGGTGTTACTTCTGATGTTGTCGTGTTCGACCAGAAAGAAGATAACCCTTACATTGAACAGCTTATCAAGCAGGCAAGAAATGAAGTGGTACGCGAGCGGAATTACCCGGAAAGCTACACGGATGAAAAAATATCCGAGGATTTGAAACAGCTTGAGGATGTAATCGTCAATTTAGCCGTGTACGACCATTCACAGGCAGGAGAATCCTATATGGAAAGTTATTCAGAAAACAACGTAAGCCGTAGCTGGAAAGACAGGGAAAGCTTGTTCGTAGGGGTATCCACGTTTGTAAAACCTTTGCGACCTATCTGACATGAGTAGAAAATGAATCTGTTTTTTGCAAAGCAATTATCAGTTTTTTAGAAGATTGTGCGTTACGTTTTGTCGACGTCGACAAAACGTAGCAGGCGGCACACATTGAGCGGTGGTGGGCGGTGTGCCATAAAAATGAAAGGCGGTATATGATTTGACGATTGAAATATCAACAGCAATCATTATAAGCGTGCTGTCGCTTGGTTTTTCCGTCTTTATGGGCTTGAAGAGCAACAAAAGGACAGACAACACGGATCTTGAAGAACGCGTGAGGGAGAACACACGCATTAACATGAAGTTGGATGCCATTTCAAACAACACGACCGAGATCAAAAATGAAGTTTCAGAGATGCGAAAAGAAATCAATTCTCATGACAACAGGATCATAAAGGTGGAGGAAAGTGTGAAATCGGCTCATCACAGAATTGACGGAATAGAAACCCGTCTTAATGATGAAAAGGAGGTTTAATCATGGATATTATACAGTCGGTAATTGCTAACATGACAATTATTCTGGCGATTATTGGTACGCTGGCATTTGTTGTGTCTGTGGTAACACAGGTAATCAAAGGTGTAGGCGTATTTTCTAAGGTTCCGACGGACATCTTGGTATTTGTTCTTTCTATCGGAATCACGGTCGCTGCGTTTGTGGCATACATGCAGTACATCCAGACATCAATTTTATGGTATATGATCTTGGCAGCTATTATTGCAGGATTTATTGTTGCGTTTGTCGCAATGTATGGATGGGAAAAGCTTTCTGAGCTGTGGAAACGGTTCGGCAAGGATGTGAAGTGAAATGCTTGAGATCAATAAGCAAAAAATGAGTTATTCGCAGCAAAGCGGCAAGGTGCCGGTATATGTGACGGATGATGATGGTAACATCGAATATTCTTCGTACACGGATTCTGATGGTAATGTAATTTATTACCTTGATGATGACGGGAACAAGATACCGAAGACAACCGGAGAGTATACCACAGGTTATGAAAAGCCTGTGGTTTTTTATTCTTCAATCAGCAATAAGTTGAGCGAAGCACTTATAAAAGAATTTGGCGTAGATAACTCTACAAATTTTGTTCAGATCGTAGAAGACAAAGGAAAGCTTCCATTGAGCGTCGGATCTTTGGTATGGAAACGGTCAGATGTAAGGTACAAAGATGAAGAGAATACAATCGTTGACGAAAATTCGGCTGATTACATCGTAAAAGGTGTTGCAGACGAGGGATTGACGGTTGATTTGTTCTTATTGCAAAAAAATGTGAAGTAGGTGCGGCATGGGGAAGAAAGTAATCACAATGAGCCTGTCTGAAAAGTCTATTCAGAATGCAATACAAGAGCTTAGAGCCTATCAAAACAGCTTAATATATAAATGTCAGCTATTGGCAGAAAAACTCGCGGAAAAGGGCGTAGAGATTGCCAGAGTGCAAATTGCTGACCTTGACGCAATATTTACATCGGAACTGATTTCAAGTGTTCACGCGGAATATGAAGGAAGCACTAAGGGCGGCGGGATATGGGCGGTAATAGCCGGTACAGACCATGCCGCATTTGTTGAGTTTGGAACCGGAATTGTTGGACAGCAAAGTCCTTATCATGGGAAACTGCCGGAGGGTGTTTCGTGGCAGTACGCAAGTGGAAAAACTATACATCAGATTTCAGATGGAAGATATGGATGGTTTTATCAGGACGACAATGGCGATTGGTGGTTTACAGAGGGAATGCCAAGCCGACCATTCATGTATCTGACCGCGAATGAGTTGCGGCAGATTGTTACACAGACAGCGAAGGAGGTGTTTGGATAATGGCAGACAACCAGTGGGTATATGATCTTGAAACAAACATTTTCTCCAATGTTGCAACGATAGCCAAACCAAAACTCAAGAAAAAATACAAAAGCATGAATTTTGACACTGCATTTACAACGGTTGAAAAGAACCTTGATAAAAACCCTGTTTTCCCGACTATTTACATCCATGAGATGCCGGGGCTTGAACGTGGGGCAGATTTAGAGGGCACATCCGTAAATGCGGTGCAGGAAACAATACAGGTTGACGTCATTACAAACACAAAGCAGAGCGATGCAAAAGGGATTATGGCTATTTTAGCTGATGCCTTTAAACAGATGCGATTTCAAATTACAGCAATGCCGGAGTTTAAAAATGACAGTGAAAAAAAATTTAGAAGCGTTGCAAGGTTCCGGCGGATAATCGGAGCCAACGACAGATTGATGTAAAAGAGCCGAAAGGCTCTATTTTTTATGCACCGGGTGCAAAAAGATGCGCCCGATAACCGCATTATTTGGCGGTAGAAAGAGAGGTAAAAATGGCAGAAGCAGGATTGTCTACGTTAGGCATTACGTTTGGCTATGGAACAGAAACCACAGCCGGAACAAAGCCTACATCGTTTAAACAGCTTACAAGAATTAACGCAATCGGCGGTATCAACATTGAGCCGGAACAGATTGACGCATCTGCATTAGAAGATGCTATTACCAGATATGTAAAGGGTCGCGCAGATACCGGTGGCTCTTTCCCTATCACGGTAAACCTTACGGATGCCACAAAGGAAGAGTGGGAAGCACTTATCACGGCGTATAAGGCGCTTTCCGGCGGGAAAAGAATGTGGTTTGAAACTATTATCCCGGGATTTACCGACGCGTTTTTTGTTGTGGCTCAGCCGCCAGAGCAGATTCCACAGCCGGAGATTGGTCAGAACGAACTTTTGACGGTTGAAATGAATCTTACCATTGAAGAATACAAGGGCATGGACACCGCTGTAGCTTTTACACCGGGGGAATAACACGTCAGTCGAATAGTTCGGTTGGATCGGCTGACGATAACCAGACAACCGAGCCAGAGCTTGAAGAAACAATTTAAAAGAACAGGGCGGTCTTCTGACTGCCCTTTCCCTATAGAGAGGGAGAAAGGGAAAGTATATGACAAAGATTAAACTTGGAGAAAAGGAACTGAATATCAAATTTGGGTATGAAGCTACTTATAAGAGTGGGATCATTGCCAAAATTGTACAGTTAGATCAGATAGAGGACGGAATCGAACAAGTTAATGCAGTTCTTATGCTTCTGCCGGAATTGATTCTTGTTGGAGCGCAGAAGTTCCATGAAAAAGAGTTTGGATATGATCCGAACAATGAGGAACAGAAAGAAAAGCAGATGAAAAAAGTGTTTTCTATGCTGGATGATTACTTTGATCAGGAAGATGCAGATGGAAATATGTTGTATGAATCATTGCTGACGGAGATTCTTGCAAACGGTTTTTTATCCAAAATGCTCAATCAGGAGCGCAAGAAAGTACCGAAACGGAAGTAAAGACAGGAGAACCGGAAGAAATTACATGGGAAAGATATTGTACAGAAATCCGCCCATTTTGGCTTTTAGTTACGAAAGGGTATGGATTTACTGTGCATGACATAGACACGTCCTGTCCGACTGATTTACAGCCTTATGCGGATGCTTACAACTTAGATAAAAAGCAAAGAGACAATGAGATGTGGATGTGGTTTGGAACATATGGATTGTCTGCGGTATCGGTGGCAGTAGAACATTGCCTTGCCGGTCGGAAAGCAAAATCAAAGTATATTGAAAAACCAATCAATGAGCAACAAGGAAAAGATGATTCAGAAATGACGGAAGAAGAAATAAAGAAACAGAGAGAGCTATTTGTGGCAAAACTTAAAGTCATGCAGTCAAACTATGAGTTGAGCCACCCAAAACAAGAAAAGAACTTGGAGGTATAAATATGAGAATTGGATCTGCAAGACATGATGAAAATGGGAAATTGACCGGTGGAAGACCGGGAGATCAGACCGGAACAGAAGTAAGTATGCAAAACTTTTATGTTCATAAAAAAGGATGGTATGTGTTAAGGCCAAAAACAAAAGATATGGCGGATAAACTGGCAGAATCAATGATTACAGCGTGCAATAATGATAATATTGGCTACTGTCAGGGACACCGGCTTGGAATTGTCAAATATGGTATTAATTCAAAAGTAAAAACAGAAGCAGATTGCGGCACAACGGTACGTGCATGCATTATTCATGCAACTGGAAAAGATGTTGGAAATTTCACCACAGCAAATGAAAAATCTGTACTTCTTTCTAGTGGCATGTTTGATGACATTGGAGGTTATGCGGCAGGAATGGTTCTTTACAATGGAGATGTTCTTGTCACAAAAACAAAAGGTCATACAGCGATTGTGACAAGCGGAAACCCTAGAAAAAATGTAAAAGATCATTTAAACCCATACCCGGAACCTGCAAGGATTTTAAAGAAAAAATTCCCTTGCATGAGAGGGGATGATGTGAGATGGCTTCAGACGGAGCTTATTTATCACGGATGCCTGGATGAAAAAGATAAAAAGGGAAACAGTAATGTGGACGGTATTCTTGGAAATGATACGGCGACCGGTATTGGAACATTCCAGAAAAAAGTCGGAATTACAGTAGATAAGAAATGCGGACCGGTTACAAGAGAAAAATTAAAAGAGTAGATCAAGGACGGTAAGGTGTCACAGCCTACCGTCTTTTTATTTTGCATAGAAAGTTGGTGCATATATGGCAGACATTGATGAATTACAAATAAAAATCAAAGCTGACTCTGCAAAAGCAAGTAATTCCATAGAAAGCCTTGTAAACAGCATGAATAGGCTCCGGGAAAGCATATCGTTTGACACTGCAAAACTTTCAAATATTGCAAGCGGAATCAGAAGCATTTCCGATGCAGCTACCGGGTTCAAAGGTGGTAAATCTTCGGAAATCACATCAATGGTGCGGGCACTCAATAAATTTTCTGGTGTTGATGCAAATTCTATCCACGGAATATCTTCTGCTGTGAGAGATCTTGCATCTGGAATAGCAAGTGTTAAAGCTGTTGATACAAGCGGACTCACAAGCATGGTGTCGGCACTGTCAAAAATTGGTGGCAAGGCATCTACACAGGCGACAAAGAATCTGCCGGCTTTATCTGCGCAGTTACAAAACTTTGTACGCCAGATGAACAAGATAGGTGCATTGAATTTTGATATGACCAATATGAGCAACCTTGTAACAGCCATATCAAGGCTTGGAAGCGTTGCAAGCGGACGTGCAGTAACAAATATACCTTTGCTTGCTGACAACCTTAAATATCTGTTTGAGACACTCTCAAAAGCACCAAATGTAAGCGCAAATATTTTACAAATGACACAGGCACTTGGAAATCTTTCAAACAGATCTGGCGGTGCGATTACTGGATTAAATAACAGCATCAGTAATCTTTCCGGTTCTTTCCTTGGATTTAAGACATCCACAGGAAAAGCATTGATCGGACTCAAGTCATTCACAAGACAGATTTTGTCCTCTATGGGGATTTATCTTGGTCTGTACGGAGCGATAAGAGGAATAAAAAATGCAATCGACATATCATCCGCATTAACAGAGGTTCAGAACGTTGTTGATGTTACTTTTGGTGACATGTCAAAAAAAGTCAATGACTTTGCACAGGACTCTATACGTCAGTTCGGTATGTCAGAACTGACATTGAAACAGACGGCAAGCCGATTCCAAGCAATGGGAACAGCCATGGGAATTGACAGTAGTTTGATAAAGAAAGCTAATGAGTTTTTGAATAAGCAGACAGATGGCTATATTGGTTTGTCTGATTCCATGGCTGATGTGTCTTTGAATTTAACAAAATTAACTGCTGATATGGCATCTCTGTATAACATAGATCAGGATGTTGTGTCGCAGGATTTAGCTGCAATATTTACCGGACAGACACGTCCATTAAGAGATTACGGTCTTGATCTTACACAGGCAACCCTTAAAGAGTGGGCGATGAAACAGGGATTAGATTCTGATATCGAGTCTATGTCACAGGCTGAAAAGACAATGCTCCGGTATCAGTACGTCCTTGCCAATACGCAGACAGCACAGGGAGACTTTGCGCGTACTGCTGATTCGTGGGCGAACCAGATCAGAATTTTAAAACAGTCGTTCGAACAGCTTGGCAGTGTTATTGGTGGGGGATTAATCAATGCTTTCAAACCATTCGTAAAAGCACTCAATTCCGTTTTACTGGTTGTTATCAGCTTTGTTACAAAGGTTACAAACGCTTTAGGCGCAATCTTCGGATGGAAATATGAGGATTCCGGTGCAGGTCTTGCGGATAACTTTTCAGATGCGGCAGAAAGCGCAGGCGATGTTGCTGACAATACCGGACAGGCGGCAAAGAACATTGATAAGATGAATAAAGGTGTCCGTCAGTTTGATGAATTGAAACTGATTACAACAAATGATGGTTCTGGCAAAAAAGGTTCGGGCGGTTCCGGCGGTGGTGGCGCATCAGGCGGTGCCAGTGGCGGTAAACTTGTCAAGACAGATACTATTTTTAAAAATTACGAAAGTGATATTAAAAATCTGAAACAACTTGGAAAATACATCAGTGATGCCTTATCAAAAGCTATGGAGTCTATCAACTGGGATAAGATTTATTCCAAGGCAAGAAACTTTGGTAAAGGCTTGGCAGATTTCCTTAATGGTCTTATCAATCCGAGACTGTTTGGAAATGTAGGAAAAACGATTGCCGGGGCACTGAATACGGCGATTTATGCCACACTTTCCTTTGGTCAGACATTTGACTGGTCAAACCTTGGAAAATCACTGGCAGAGGGAATAAATAAATTCTTCAAAACATTTGATTTTAAAGCACTTGCAGAAGATATAAATACTTGGGTACAGGGAGTTTACAAGACAATTAAGACCATGATAGAAAATATCAAGTGGTCTGATGTTTGGAAAGGCGTAAAAGATTTTCTTTCAAACATTGATATTGAGACAGTTGAAATTCTTCTCGGAGCGTTTGCTTTGAAACTTGCAGGAAAACTGTTAACAGGGAAACTTCTCAAGGAGACTATTGGGAAATTAATAGGAGCGAAATTCACAGCCGCTTTTGGTCAAACGGCGGTAAAATCATTGCTATCATATGCAATTCCTATTTCGCTTGCTGTAGTAGTGGCAACGCTTTCTTTTACGATTGGAAAGAAAAGCGTGAACAAAGATAAGCATGAGCTTATGGAATCGCTAAATAGAGGTGGAATCACACAATACATACAGGATAGCATAAAGAAATTTTTTATAAATCCATTTGAAAGAATAGATATCTTTGGCGGAGGAGCACTACACAATAAAACGGCTGAATGGAGCAAACAGTTAGATGATTTTGTGAAAAATCTTCCTAAAAAGCAAGATTATAAATCATTAGATGATTTCCAGAAAGCAGTTAATGAATATAACGAAGAAGTTCCATTAAGCTTAAATGTTCCAAACACTACTGAACTTACTGGATTTTTTGATAAATGGAAGAAAAAGAATGGATTTGATGGCGAATTTAGCTTAAAAACATGGATAGATGAGTGGAAAGAACTGAACGGATTGGAAGATGTTGATTTACATGCAAATGTTGTTCTTCCAAATTTACAAGAGAAGATTTCCGAGTTCAAAGACAATGTCAAAGAATGGTGGGGATTGAATGTAGAACTACCCGTTCGCAATAAATTAACAACAACTTTAGAGGATGTTTCTTCATGGTGGGAAGATGTAAAAGAATATTGGGGAGAAAAAAAGCTTTCAATACAGACAGAAATAGGAGAAATAAAAGGTAAAATAGAAGAAAAGTGGAATGAAGCCTTAACTTACATTCAGGAGAATATTTTCCCGTGGTTCACAAAAGAAAAGTGGATGGAAGTAGGAAATGGAATAAAAGAGGGATTATCTGCTAAATGGGATGAATTTTCCGATTGGTGGCAAAAGACAGGAATATATAACTGGTGGGAAAATCATGTGAAGCCATGGTTTACAAAAAAAAGATGGGATGAGCAGGGAGACGGAATGAAAAAAGGTCTTTCTGAAAAATGGGGCGAATTTAGTAACTGGTGGAGTACATCTGGAATTGGTTCTTGGTGGACAAATCATGTAGAACCGTATTTTACAAAAGATAATTGGACATTCAGTGGCATTTCTGACGGATTGAAGCAGGCATTTGATAATGCTGTTGCAGGAATTAAGCAGGTATGGAATAATTTTGCAACGTGGCTTAATTCAAAACTGTCTTTTTCATGGGATTCTGTAAATATTGGTGGAAAAGAAATAATTCAAGCTGGCAATATTAACCTTGGAAAAATCCCAACGTTCGCCGCAGGAGGTTTTCCAAAACAGTACAGCATGTTTATGGCAGGAGAAAACGGCGTACCGGAAATCCTTGGAACAGTTGGAGGAAAGACAGCAGTTGCTGGGGGGCAGGAGATCACAGGTATTCGTGATGCTGTATACAGTACGTCACAGCAGGAAATTGCGTTACTTAAACAGCAAAATCAGTTATTGCAAGGAATCCTCGAAAAAGAATTTGGTGTGACACAAGACCAGATAGGAAGAAGTGCTAGAAAATACGCAAGAGAATATTTTAATAGAACGGGCAGAGAAGCATATAGTTTCTAGTGACAAATACCGCTACTTGTGGTAGAATCATTTTATTACAAGTGGTGGGAGGAAAAGCTATGAATGAAAAAAGTGAAACAAAATTATGCAAGTACTGTCAGACGGAGATTCCAGCTAAAGCAAAAATTTGCCCTAATTGCAAAAAAAAGCAGGGTGGAGTAACAAAGTGGTTTGTTGCGGTGGTTATAGTTATAATCCTGTTGATTGCCATATTTGGCGGAAACGGAGAAAATAACGATGCAGTTGCTGATTCTACCGAGCAAAATAAAAAAGTCTCTTCTATTAGTACGGTAGATAACAAGGAAGCGACAAGAGAAGAAGTTTCTGATTCTGATTTTTTGGTAAAAGAGTATCTGTACGAAAACACAATAGGAGACACATTAGATTTTTTGATTGTAACAAATAATTCAAACACGAATGTCGCAATTTCTGGGAACGCTATAGCCAAAGATTCAAGTGGGAATTCAATAGGAGCCGCCGACATGAGCATTGATGTATTGGGAGCAGGGGAAACATCTATTGGCGTTTTCTATTTTGATAGTGTGTCCGGAATTGACAAGGTGGATTACACATTAGATTATGACGAAAACCCATATTATAAACCGGTTGTAAATGATTTATCCGTTGAACAGACATTTAATGATGAAAACGTGACTGTATCCGTGACCAATAAAAGCACAAATCCGGCGCTTTTTGTAAGCGCGTATGCAATATTTTTTGACAGTAGTAATAATGTGGTAAATTACAACAGCACATATATTACAGATTCAGACAGTGAGATTAAACCAGGGAAAACTATTTCAGATCAGCTTGATTGCTATGGGAAATACGATCATGCAGAAGTATATTTTACTGGAAGAGCAGATAAATAGAATAATAAACTAAGGGAGAAGAATGTATGTACGACAAAGAAAAAGGGATTTATCCATCTGGAGGATATCTTGTTGGTAGAGATTTACCATTGGGCGGTTATGTTTTTACTGCAAAAAACGGTCAAAAAGGTTGCGTTACTCTTTACAAAAGCTATAAAGATTTTAAAGAAGAGGAAATGGAATTAACCTATGAATACTTTGAAGAAGATTATCATTTATCGCTAATGGAAGATGGTAATTACTTATTGGTGGAAAATGCAACAATACAGAAAATATAAGAGGAAGCGCAGAGATGCGCTTCTTTTTTGATTTATTTAGCACCTATCATACACGGTAGGTGCTATTTTTGTACCCATTTTTAGGAGAATAGCCATGAAAAAATATAAACCAATAGACTGGGGTAAGTGCTCGGAAAACCGGACACCAATAGGAAATCCGAATAATTGCCTTGTGGCGGATATTCTGCCGGATGGAAAAACGGAAATCTTATTTTTAAGCGACAATAACGGCATCCATATCAATAGATTCAGAAACGAAAAGTAAGCGGAGGTGATCGTATGGCATACAGCGGATGGCTTTTAAAGATTGGAAATTACATAGTGCCAATGTCTTTTATGAAAGCGGAATCATATAGTCCATATGTCAATATGCAGGATTTAGATGATTATACGGATGCCAATGGTTATCTGCATAGAAATGCCGTGGAGTTAAAGGCGTTAAAGGTCGAATTTGAGACCCCGGCTATGCTGACAAATAAGACTTTCAATGAGGTTTTAAATAATATCAGAAGCCAGTTCACAAATGCGACAGGGAGAGCCTGCTATATCACAGCGTATATCCCGGAATATGACGATTATGTGACGCAGTACGGCTATATGGCAGATTTTCAGCCTACGATATACGGAACATATGATGGAATAATTCGTTACAATTCAGTTCGGCTTGCTTTCATAGGGGGTGTGTACGGTGGTTAATTATAAATATGGCGACTTGTTCAAAAAAGATACGGTCGATAAGCAGTTATCCATCGTATCTGATGACGGAAAAGTCAATATCACAAATACAGAGCTACACCAAGAAAAATTCGAATTGACCGAAAGTTTGTGTTCAGAACAGGAATTGACGTTTGGTTCGTGTGAAGCCGCCATGATTAAATTCACGGTGTCAAATACATTTTTGCCAATGAAGGGCAGATGGATGACAGTAAGGATGTCTCTTGGTGGACATGCAGATATCCCGTTCCAGTTCGGACGATATAAGGTTGATTCTGATACGCCTACGGCAGACAGGACGTGCCGTGATGTTGTCGCATATGATGCTCTTTATGACATTTTAAATGCAGATGTGGCAGCATGGTATAACACTGTCTTTCCATCCCATAAAGAGCAGCAGAAAGATAAAGATGGAAAAATCACGACCGTTACAGTTTATGATCCGGTCACTATGAAGCAGTTCCGGGACAGTTTTTTTAAGCACTTCAGGATTGAGCAGGCTGACATTATACTGGTTAATGACGGCATGTCTATTGAAAAAACAGTTGCAGTCACGGCATCCAGCGAGACAAGTTCTGATACAGAGGAATCGAGCACCATAGGCGAATCTATGAGCGGCAAGGAAGTGTTGTCCTGTATTTGTGAGCTCAATGGCTGTATGGGGCACATTGGGCGTGACGGGAAGTTTCATTATATTTATCTGGAACAGGAGATACAGGGATTATATCCAAGGAATGATCTTTATCCGGCGGATGATTTGTTTCCAAGAGATCCGAAAAGCAACCGGATCGGGAAAGATTTATATATAACGGCTGAATATGAAGATTTTCTTGTTAAAACGATCAATAAGTTACAGATCCGGGAGCAGAAGAATGATATCGGCGTGATCGTGGGTACTGGAGACAATACTTATGTGATCGAGGATAATTTTCTTGTATATGGCAAAGGCACAAAAGAACTGAAAGGCATTGCAAAAAATATCCTTTCCAAGATCAGAGGGATTGTTTACCGCCCGTTTACAGCGGACTGCAAAGGAAATCCGTGTCTTGAGGTCGGGGATGCAGTGCGGCTGCCGACCAGATATGAACTGATTGAGTCCTATATTCTGAAAAGAACCCTGAAAGGTATACAGGCTTTGCGTGATGATTTGGAAGCGGATGGGGAAGAGTACCGGACAAACGGGGCGAACGGAATACAGAAAAGTATTTTAAAGCTCAAAGGCAAGAGCAATGTGTTGGAGCGAACCATTGAAAAGACACAGAGCACGATAACTGATGTTGAGAAGGGATTGCAGTCACAGATCACGCAGACCGCAACCGAAATTCGCACAGAAGTTAAAAATACAACGGATGGTTTATCATCGAGAATCACGCAAAATGCGAGCAGTATTACAGCAGAAGTTAAAAGGGCCCAGGGACAGGAAGTTGAACTTGCAGCAGCTATTAAAATTAATGAGGACAAGATTACAGCGGAAGTTACGAGAGCAAGCGAAGCAGAGGGCGATTTGTCCGGAAATATAGAGGTAACTGCAACTAAGATACGGTCAGAAGTCAGTGCTTCGTTGAAGGCATGGAATATTGATGGCTATGATATTAATTATTATGGTTTTGGAAAACCCCAAGATACTTACCCTGCATCATCCAAATATAATGGACGCAGTTTTTTAGATCAGGATAGTGGAAAATTGTATGGCTGCGATCCGGATGGCGGAATTAACAGCGGTAAATATAAATGGACATTGATAACCACGCTTAAGCAGCTTTCATCCAATATGTCTAGTGCGATTACGCAGACATCAAAGGGGATCGAAAGCAAAGTTACAAGAGACAGCGTCATTTCAGAAATCAACCAGTCAGCCGAGGGCATAAAAATCAAAGCAAAACTGCTTGAATTAAAAGGTTCTATGGAAATGACCGGGGGATATATGCATATTCAAGCGGAAGAGTCTGTAGAAAACCTTATTGAATTTAAACGCAGTGGAACACTTGTACAGATGGGAACGGATGGATTTCGAACAGTGGAAGGGACGCTTGAAAGTCCTGTTCATAAATGTACGGTTCAATATAATCAGGTTTCATTGCATAAAGGCGCAAACGATAATGACCACATGATGATCCATTTAGACGGAGATACCGGAGTAGGTGGATTCAGAGGTGGAGTAATTAATGGATCTGACAAAAGAATAAAAAACACAATTTTAGATTTAAGCAAAAAGCAATCATCTGAGTTTATTTATTCTTTAAGAGCAAAATCGTATCGTTATAATTTCGAAAAAGATGGGTTCCATCATGGATTTATTGCACAGGATGTTTTGAAAAAAGCGGAAAAAGGGTGGAATATTTGTCCAAAAACGTTTTCAGACAGCAATGGGAAAAAGTATTACGGACTGAAATATACGGAACTGATTGCTGATCTGGTTGCCACAGTGCAGTTGCAGCATGACGAGATAGAACAGTTAAAGGAAAAGGTGGAAAATCTATGATAAATGCAAAAATCCGGGAATTTGAAAACGACATTATAAATTATGCAAATTTGTGTGAGGATGTCCCAATCGAAGCTAAGTACCTAGTGTTTAAGGATATTCTGCAGCAGATTAAGGAAGAAGCAAACAGACATGTTATAGCCGAACGGGAGCAGATGAAGCTTGCAAAGGAAAGGGAGAGTGAGGACCATGAACAAAGCGCATAGTGCTATTAATTGGGAGAATTATCCGAGTGATGAAACACCGCTTAATGAAAGCAATCTTAACAAAATGGACGCAGCTATTGGCGTTATTGATGATCGTGTAATCACTCTTGATACCACAAAAGCCACGAAAACAGAAGTGGCTACCCTTGTTGCAGACGTGACCTTTGAGGAATCGACCGGAATCATTACGATCACAAAAAAGAACGGTTCTAAGATTACGATTGATACACAGATGGAGAAAATCGCAATCAACTTCGTTTATAACCCGACCACACAGCAGATTATCCTGACTCTGATTGATGGCACGAAACAGTACATAGACCTGTCGGCACTGATTACACAGTATGAGTTCCTTGATTCTGATACGGTAGCTTTTTATATTGATAAGGATGGAAAAGTGTCTGCCATCGTCAAAGAGGGTAGCATCGAGGAAAAACACTTGGAGCCAAACTATCTTGCGAAAATCAAAGTGGAAGTGGCAAAGGCAGAGTCAAGCCAGCAGGCAGCGGCAAAGTCCGAAGCCAACGCCAAAGCAAGTGAGAATGCTGCAAAAGCCAGTGAAACAGCGGCAAAAACATCCGAAACCAATGCCAAAGCGTCAGAGACAGCGGCAGCGAAGTCAGCTACGGCGGCAGAGGCATCCGAAAGCAACGCAAAAGTCAGTGAGACATCCGCCAGTGAATCATCCGCCACAGCCACGGAGAAAGCATCATCCGCCAGTCAGTCAGCTGATACAGCAGCCGAAAAAGCAGATATTGCAACTCAAAAGGCTGCGGAGATCATCGGTAAGGCGGAATCTGCAGAAGAAAGTGCAACCAAGGCACAGAGTTATGCTGTTGGTGGTACAGGAAGCAGAGAGGGCGAGGATTCTGACAATGCCAAGTATTACTATCAGCAGGCAAAAGATGTATCAGAAGGACTTAAAGGTGGATTGCAGCCACACGGAACAGTTGCATTTGCAGATCTTCCGGCACTTGCGGATGTTAGCACAGGGTGGATGTTCAATATTTCAGACGAATTTACAACCACGGATGATTTTAAAGAGGGAGCCGGGAATGTAATTCCGGCAGGTGCCAATATTTATAAAACATCAGATGAAAAGTGGGACGTGCTGGCCGGAACTCCAGTTACCGGAATCAAAGGTGTAAATGAAGATTCTTTCCGTAGGGGCAATGTAGAACTCACAGCAGAAAACGTCGGTGCAGTGGCAACCGGTGGAGATACAGCCGAGAACACAACCGCTTTTACGAGTAGTGATGTGGCAGACGGATCAGCGTCAGCATGGACAAGCGTATCAAAATTATCAAGTGGCGAAAAACATTCTTCTATTTTAAAAAAGGTGTCACAGATGTTCAAGAATGTGCGGTATCTCTATAAAATGCTTGGAACGACAGACATTTCTAAGATTGGGAATGGTACTTGTACAGGGGCGATATCATCGTTAAACAGCAGTTTAGGCAATAGTTTTAAAGGCAAGTACGATGTTCTCGTTTCTTCTCTTAGTAATAATGCTACGTGGACACAGTATCAAATAGCCGATGTAACAAAATATAAATTTCTCCAACTTCAAGTTAGAGATGAGAATTATTCTGAAATAGCAAGTAATATTATTGCGTATGATTTTTTTAAAGATTGCAATACGGTTCAAAGAACATTTGGTGTTTGGGCAAACGTCTGGAAAAATTTTGAATATTGCGTTTTATGTTGCTATGTAGACAATACACATGTCGCATTATATGTTGGTACTGGACTTAGACAAGTTGTGTTAAGTGGATTGTACTAATCTATAGTATTTTCCCGAACGCTTGCCAAATAACGGAAAATGTAAGTTCTTCTGCATAATTGTTTTTAATAGTAAACATAATGCCATAGTTATTGTATTCGACATCATATATAGACATTTCGAATCCGAATTGCTTTGGTGTTAAAGAGCATATTGGTGTGTCTATATATTGCTTATTAAATTTTATGGTTACCTTAAGAGAATCATAGGGTTTTATCGCCGCCATATAAACACCGTCTTGCTTTTGATATTTCCCTAAACTTCTGTTTTACGAATAAAGCGGACAACTTGGCACAAAAGAAAACCTATGTAGAAATATAATAAAATTAAGAGCCTAAGAGCCGATTACATGACCATGTGTTGTGTAGCCGGCTCTTTTGCATAAAGCCTACGGGCAGAAAGGAAAATTATGCACTTAAAATTCATCACAGATAAATGGCAGATGCATAATTTTCAACCAGTAATTAATTTTTTAACAAAATTTAAACTAATCAATCGACATTCTGTGACAATAATAAATTTACCTGTCGAAACTTGCGACCGAAAGAAATTGAATGTTTGCGGGAAAATTTGTAAAATAAAATTGTCCGATAAGGGCACTTCAAGTTCTGGCTGAGGGGCGGGATAAGGCGTTTTCTTGTCCCTCAACTACAAACGAGTTTGTAATTTGTAGCATTTTGTCAAATGGGGTTGACGATATCGAACATAAGTTCTATAATTTATGTATCGCTATCGAAAGTGCGGAATGATTGGAGGAAATCAATATGGGGGAAAAAGAGTGCAATGAGGCAACAGCGTTTTACAAGGAAAAAATAACTGAAATGGTCGCGAATTGCGACAATGAAAAATGGTTAAGAATTATATATGTATTTGTTAAAAATTTATTAGAATAGAAAGAAAGCCAAGGGTTTGCGCATTGCCCTTGGCTTTTTCTTATTTGTTTTCTGAAATAGAATCAATAAAATCTTCTAGGTATTTCCAACCGGTATCATCAAGTTTTGATAATGCAGTTACAAGTCTTCTTTTAAAATCACTATTTTCTTTCTTTAGCACATCTGAAAGCAATCTTGTAATTTGTTCATCTTTAGTTTCCGGAACAAACATTTCACCGTTTCCAGTTAGGAACCATTCTTCATTTACGCTTTTACCATTCCAATTTTGTAAGCAAACAATTTTTGAAATTTTGTCGGTAACAGGTCTATCCCCTTTTTCTATTTGAGATAAATAAGTTTGCGCAACTTCAATTCTTTCTCCAAAATCTTTTTGGTTCATTCCTAATGATATTCTTAAAGATTTTAAGCGTTCGTTTACTGTACTCAAGTCTTCACCACCTTTCTGCAATAATATTATCACAAAAATATCACAAAAGCAATAATTTGTTATTGACTTTATATTTCTATTGCGTTATTATAATATTGCAAAAGAAATGGAAAAGAGGTGAGACGGTGAAAAAAATGACATTTCGGCAAAAGCGTGACTTACTCGATAAGTTTGAGCCATTCATTGTCGGTGGAATCCAACTCGTAAGCGCATTGGCTGGTGCCGCTGTCGGAATAGCTATCTGCTACTTTTTCTAAATGATATGTAGCAGTTGCTGTAATCAAAGCCACAATAAAAGGAATGAGGATATTTCTCAAAAATTCCAAGAAAAGATATTCTTTGTAGAATCTGCCTTTGGATGTAACTATGAAGCTAAAACTCGATCTATCCATAGATGTGTTTACTTTCGTTACATATCCTCTATCCTGTAAATCCAAAAACGCTTGGTATGCATCTTCTCCATCAAATTTACCTATATCGGAAAGTTTGATTGAAAAATTCGTTTTAGATATTTTCTTTAATATTATTCTTTCGATTTTTAGAAGCATGTTAATTCCTCCGTTTTTGAAAATATTATATCACAGAAAGGGATGATACAGTGAGTAAAATCAAGGCTCATGCAGTTGCATTTTTTAATAAGCATTTTGTTAAGTGGAAATTTTTACAGAGTCTTGTCGTTGTTCCATATGAAAAAGATGGGAAAATGTATCTGCACATTTCACAAGTATGTGCAGGCGGGAAAAGGGTTATAAAAAGAACTTTCCTCATTGAACATCTGGTTGATGATAACTTGGCGGTTACAAACCAAACGCTCGAAGAAGAAAAAAGAGTGTTTAAAAATCCTACATTACTTTAATCCATGTAGTATATCCGCACTCTTTGCATTCTGGTAACATTTCGCCTTGCTTTACAGTGACGATTCCCTTTTTATTTTCGCCACCGCATTGCATACATACATATGTTCCTTTATCTGCAAACTCATATGTAGCAAATGTTTCAGAATAACCATTATCCATATTATCACCGCCTTTCCTTATTTAATAAGGAAATTATATCACAGGGAGAAAGGAAGTGAATACATGAGCGAACAGGAAAAGAAAGTTGTAGAAAAGTTGAAAGACGCGATTCCCAAAATGAACGATTTCCAGAAAGGATATGTTCTGGGAATGGTTGAGGGCTCTGCAAAAAAGCAGGAAAGCGAAGAAGACAATCAGAAAGGAGAAATGAAGTGAGAATTTTAAAAGAAATGCTCAATACGTTAAAGAGTATTGACGGTACACTAAAACGCATTGAGCAGTCTGTTTCAGAGGAGAAACAGCATGAAGTGATAAAAGAAGCTGTTTCTCATGCAATGGTTGGAGAAAGGTACGAACCTACTCCGAAAGATTTTTGACAGCAAAATCGTATGCCGCTTTTAAATACAGAACTTCTTCGGATGACATTTCGGTATTTCCACAAAGCGGAGCTTCACGTTTGTCAATTTGATATTCTGAAAGTTTTGAACTGGCATATGTGACAGCTAAGTCATGAATTGTCTTTTCAATCATTTTAGCACCTCCCTTATTTGATGATAAGGGAATTATAACACGGAAAGGAGTTGGAGGAAACGGAAGAGTTAAAACAAGCAAAAATGCAGACACCCATTGAGATTGCACTTGGTGTCGATGAAAACGGAATGACTACAGCAAGAAAGCTGTATGAATTCCTAGAATTAAGAAAGGCTGATTTTTCAAGATGGGCGAAAACAAATATTACAGGAAATGAATTTGCCACGGAAAATGAGGATTATGTGCGACTCTTCATTGATGCGGAGACGCCAACTGGTGGGAAAATTCAACGGGAAGATTACAAACTCACAGCTCATTTTGCAAAGAAACTTTCTATGAAAGGAAATGGAGCGAAAGCAGAAGAAGCACGAGATTATTTCACGACCTTGGAAGAACGTGTGAAACAAAAGGTGATCGACCTCAATCAGCTATCGCCGGAATTGCAGATGTTCCAGAAGATTTTCAATTCTGTAGCAGAACAGCAGTTAGAACAGAAACGGCAGGCAGAGCAGTTAAACCATGTGGAACAAAGAGTTGAGAGCATCCGAGAAGTGGTTGCACTCGATACAACATCATGGCGTGACGATACCGGGAATATTCTTCGGAAGATCAGCATGGAACTTGGTGGCGGGCAGGCATACAGCCAAGTAAGAGCCGAAAGCTACGAACTGTTGTCAAAGCGGATGGGTGTAAATCTGAAACAGAGACTTACGAATAAGCGCAGGAGAATGGCTGACGAGGGTATCTGTAAATCAACCAGAGACAAATTATCCTATGTGGACATTATCGCAGAGGACAAGAAGCTGATCGAGGGATATACAGCTATTGTGAAGGAAATGGCAATCAGATACGGAGTTGGAAAGGATTAACAGGAGGTATTCATGGATAGACAAATGAACATTGCTTTAAGAAAGACATTAGATCAGATCGGCGTAAAACATAGCCTTAAGGGTTACGGTTACATAATAAGTGCGGTTGAGAAATGTCTTGAAAACAGAAGTAAACTTATCAGCATTATTAAAGGACTCTATACTGAAATCGCAGAAGAAAACGGCGATACAGTCTGGAGAGTAGAAAGATCAATCCGGCACGCGATAGAAGTTACTTGGACAAATGGCAATACAAATGAAATAAACAAAATTTTTGGCTATACGTTTTCAGTGGAAAAAGGAAAGCCGACAAATTCAGAGTTTATCGCATTAATAACAGATTTTGTTTCCTTGTATGGTGACGAGATTGCCAATGGTTCCTATAAGTGGTAGGAGTAAGGTGTCTATGAAGAAGTTTGCAAAGGTAATTGAAATGATCGGCACCGTTGTTTTTCTGTTTTGCATCTGCATTGATGCAACGGAGTATCCGGTCACTGCTATACCTGTATTGATTGGATTACTTCTTATTTATATAGGAACAAAAATAGATGGGGAGTGGCAGGAGTATACAGAAGAGATTGTAGATTACGATTACAGAAGTGAGTCTGATGACGATGACGGTATTACTTATATCACATTTGACACTGATTACAGCAAAGAAAAGGAATCATCCGAACCGACCAAAGCTGAATGATTCCAGTTCAAGCAATAGCATAAGCTATTTGCGCCTATTTTAGCACAAGAAAAGGAGAAATTCAAATATGAGAGCAGAAAACAATAAAGTGGAACTTACAGGAACGATTATCACAGAGCCGGAATTTAACCATGAGGTGTTTGGAGAGGGATTTTATAATATGCACCTCAAAGTGGATAGATTAAGTGGGACGGCTGATATTATCCCATTAATTATTTCAGAGAGATTAATCAATCTGAATGATAAATACACGGGCACTGCCGTTAATGTTTCCGGTGTGTATAGTTCTTATAACAAACATGAGGAAAAGAGAAATCGTCTGTTATTATATGTATTCGTCTGTGAAATTGAAAAAGCGAATACGGGAGAGCATACAGATTTGAACAAAATCCAGCTTGACGGATATGTATGCAAAGAACCGATTTACAGGAAAACTCCGCTTGGAAGAGAAATTGCAGATTTATTAATCGCAGTCAATCGTTCCTACGGAAAATCAGATTATATCCCATGTGTTGTTTGGGGTAGAAATGCAAGATTTGTTGGTCAGTTGGAAGTAGGAACTCATATTGAGATCAATGGACGAATTCAGAGCCGCGGATATATTAAGAAATATGAAGATGGAACAGAAGAACAGAGAACAGCATATGAGGTGTCTGTGAGCAAAATTAATGTATTAGAGGAGGAAAATTAAGATGGCAGAAAATACCGTTACAATTTCCGTTGAGGAATATGCAGAGCTGGTTGCATGCAGGACGAAAGTTCATACAGCATGTGCCATTATTGCAAATGAACACCAAAGAGACATTGAGCTGATGGGGAAAAAAGGAACAACTATTAATTCAAAAATTATAGAGTCAGCTCTTGGATATGTTGACGATGAAGCATGTTTTGAAGATGCACTTAAAAAATATAAAGAGTGGAAGGAGAAAGAAAATGAAACTGAAAATTAGATCGTTACATATGGAGAATTTCAAGGGAATTAAGAGCCTTGATGTGAATTTCTCCAATAAGACAAGCATTAAAGGACAGAACGCCGCAGGAAAGACAACTATCTTCGATGCGTTTACATGGCTTCTGTTTAATAAGAACAGTGCCGGCGAGGAAAAATTCAATGTCAGACCATTGGATAAGGACGGACACCGCATTGATAACGTGGAAATTAAGGTTGTGGGAGTTATTGACGTTGATGGGAAAGAAGTGGAACTTTCAAAGGTTCAGAAGCAGAATTGGGTTAAGAAGCGTGGAACCGACACCGTTACTTTGCAAGGCAATGTCAATTCATTTGAGATTGACGGATATCCGAAGAGTGAAGCTGATTTCAAAGCCTATGTTTCAAATCTGGCACAGAGCGAGGATATGTTTAAGATGCTGACCAATCCGCAGTATTTTTCTTCTCTGAAATGGAAAGATCAGCGCGATATTCTGATGCGCCTTGCAACGGATGTATCGGATGTTGAACTGGCGCAGACAGATGCTAAGTATGCCCCATTACTCGGCGAGTTGGAGAAAGCACCGTCCACAGATGATATCCGTGCTAAGTTTTCCAAAGCGTTATCCGGGTGGAAGAAGAAACAGGCTGAAATTCCGGTGCGTATTGATGAAGCCGAGAAATCCAAGGTTGACGTTGACGTGGCAGAGCAGGAACTTGCAAAGGTAGATCTGGTAAGAAGAATCGCTGAATGTGACAAGAAAATGGAGAATGCAGGTAGCGCATTGGGCGATTTAAGAAGTAAGGAAATGCAGTTACAGTTTGACATGTCCGGCATGGAACAGACGATGAATCGCGAGTTATCAAACAAAAGAAGCATCATGGATGCTGAATTGCGTGATTGTAAAAATGAGTTAGAACATTTTGCGGTTACGATTTCTTTGAAAGAGAAACAGATTTCTGATAACGAAAAAACTATCACTGATGCGGATGCAGAGCGGAAGAAACTGGGCGAACAGTATAATTCTGAGAAAGCCAAGGCATTTGATGAAACTCCGTATCTCTTTGATGAATCCAAGTGGATATTCGATGAATCTACAACGGTTTGTTCCTTATGCGGTCAGAAGTTACCGGCTGATAAGATTGAGCAGTTAAAGGCTGATTTTGAAGAAAGAAAGACAAAAGCCAAGGCAGATGCAAAGCGTAAACTAAATGATTCAAAAAGTGACTTCATTACCCAGAAAGAATCCAACTTGGAAGAAATCAAGGCATATGGGTTTGCAAAGAAAAATCTTATCGAGGAACTGACAAAGAAAAATGCTGATCTGAATACAGAAATTGACGCTTTAAAGAAACAGGAACAGGATGCCATTGCAAAGAAAGAAGAACTTTCCAAGCAGTTATCCGAGATCCCGAGCGAAGCCGATTATTCGCAGAATGAAGAATATACGAAGTTAAAAGCAAGGCATAATGAAGTACTGGCAGAGATTAAAAAGCTTGAATCAGACGGAGCGGATCAGATTGTTACTGATTTAAAAGCCAAGAAAGCCGATCTGCAGAGCCAGCTTGACGAGGTGAACAAGGTTATTGCGCAGGCGGCTAACAATGTGGCGATTGATGATCGTATCGAAACGCTTCGCGACGAGCAGAAAGAAATCGGGCAGAAAGTTGCCGACCAAGAGCAGATGCTTTATCTCTTAGAAGAGTTCATTCGTTTCAAACTGGATAAGGTTTCTGAATCCATCAACAGTCATTTCAAGACGGTTAATTTCAAACTCTTTGAAATGCAGTTAAATGGCGGTATGAAAGATTGTTGTGAGTGTACCGTAAACGGCGTACCGTATTCAACTTTGAATAGCGGTCATAGAATTGTAGCCGGACTTGATATTATCCGTTCTCTTAGCGAGTTATACGGTGTGAGCGTGCCTATTTTTGTTGATAACGCAGAATCGCTGAATGAGTTCAATGTGCCGGATATGGATGCACAGTTAATTCTTTTGAGTGTTTCAGAGGGCAAGCAGTTGAAAGTGGAGGGTGTGTAGGATGGATAAACACGAAAACAAAATTTTATATTTCTTAAGTGCTTTGCAGGATGTGTACAGAGAGCCAGAGGAAAGAGAAAGTGAATGCATTCCTAAATTGGAATTGAGTAACAATGAGGTCACTGACGATTTCTTTGCAATTATACAAGCATTTTTTATCTTTTATAAGAGAATTACAGGAGATGAATCAATTGATTTACTCGGATTTTCTCATTTGATTAATAGGTTAGTGGTTCAGTTCACAAATGTAGAAGAAAGCGAGGTGTCAGAATGAATTATATCAAAGCAAAGTTTCCAAACAGCATCAGAAGCTATACATACCGCACCGAGGATTCTGTAAAAGCCGGTGACACGGTAGTAACTGCCAATGGTGCAAAGCTGACAGTTACAGATGAATCAGTGGATATGGCATGGGTGGAAACCTACGGGGCTGACAAGGTGGCAGTTGTGAAGAAATATGAAGAGCCGGTAGATGCCGGAGAAAGCGAGGACAAGTAAGTATGGCAGAAACAAAAAAACAGGAAGTAGCAGTAGCAGAGGAAAAGAAAGAGGTTGCGCACAGCAACAAAGTTACAGATTACAGTCTTGGAATTTTCGGAACATCAGATAATTTCATCATGGCAATGCAGATGGCAAAGGCACTGGCAAGTTCAACAATCGTTCCGCAGACATTCCAGAAGAACGAGGCGAACTGTCTGATTGCCATTGAACAGGCACAGCGGTTAAGAGTTAGTCCACTTATGGTCATGCAGAATCTGTATATTATTCAGGGCAGACCGAGTTGGAGCAGTAAATTTCTGATTGCCGCAATCAATAACTCCGAAAAATTTGATATGGAATTGCAGTTTGAGGAAACCAGAGATAAAGACGGCAAGCCTTATTCGTGCCTTGCTTGGACTACGAAAAATGGTCGCAGAGTTGAGGGTATGGAAGTCAATATGCAGATTGCTAAAGATGAGGGATGGCTTGGCAAGAATGGTAGTAAGTGGAAAACCATGCCGCAGTTAATGCTTCGATACAGAGCGGCATCTTTCTTCTCCAGTCTGAATTGTCCGGAACTGACAATGGGACTTTATACGAAAGAGGAAATGCAGGACAACGATTTCAAGGAATATCCGATGGAAGATTTGCAGGAACAGGTCAAAAGAGATATTGCCGAGAACGCCAATTCAGAGGATTTTGTTGTAGATGCGGAAGCAAAAGAAGTTGAAAGTGCAGCAGTCGAAGCGGAAGTTGTTGAACCGGCAGAGGATGACGAGAATTTGCCAGATTTCATGAAAGATTAGAGGTGGCTGTATGAGAGTTATATCACAGGATGGCACAATTGATGTGCCTTATGAAATCAGTTCTTTTTCTATGGCAGTTGGGGAATATGACGGTGTTGAGCATGCGGCTATTTATTGCTATAACAGCTCTATGACGGCAGCAAAAATGGCTGAATACAATTCGGAAGAAAAAGCCAAGAAAGCTATGGAATTGCTTAGAACTGCATATACAGGTCGATTTATCACCAATGCAGAGGTATCGCAGGATTTTGAAAAAGAAATAAAAGAGCTTATGAAAGGCGGTTTCGGAACTATTATGGTAAGAGATTGTGACAACCGTGTGGAGTTTAACAATTTGAATGGATATTTTCAGTTCCCAACAGAGGAAGAATTGGAGTAGCCTATGGAAGTTATGTCAGTCTTAGAATCCGTGCAGAAAGGCATGGAAGATAATATTTACAACTTCTGCAAAGATGGGAAGTGTAGCCAATGCGGCAACTGCTGTTCCAACCTCTTGCCTATGAGCAGAAAAGAAGTAGATGTCATTCACAGATATATCCGTAAGAACCATATCAAAGAGTGTAGGAACCTGCTTCCTACTGTGAATCGACCATATGATATGACATGTCCTTTTCTTGATACGGACAAGAGTTGTGAGAAATGCAGAATCTATCCGGTACGACCGGAAATCTGCAAACAGTTCATTTGCGACAATGAGCAGAGAGCAAAGCACAATAGGACATTGTTGGGACAGACGAGACAGATTATTGATGTGAGGAGTGAGTTCTTTAATGAGACTTAAAGTTTTAGGTTCTGGTTCATCCGGTAATTGCTACATGCTGGAGAATGACAAGGAAGCTTTGATAATCGAAGCCGGGTTGCCTTTTATGGAAGTCAAGAAAGCACTGGATTTCAATGTGATGAAAATTAAGGCTGTGATTACTACCCATTTCCATACTGACCATAGTCTTTATAGCTTACAATATGTGCAAGCTGGCATTCCTGTTTTTGAACCATGCAGACCGCCGATAAAAGATTCTGAAATGCGTTTTAGAAAAGGAAATTTTGACATAAGAGCATTTGAAAATCGTGATAAATCTGGAAGATGGCTACATAACAACGGAGACGGTTCAGAGTGTCCGTGCGTTGGGTTTTACATTACGCATCCAGATATGGGAAGCCTTGTGTATGCAACAGACACAGAATACGTCAAATGGCGATTTAAGGACATTAATCACATCATGGTGGAAGCTAACTACGATATGCAGTTTGTGAACCGAGAAGAGCCAAATTACGAGCACAGATTAAGAGGTCACATGAGCCTGCCAACGGCACTTAAATTTATTGCTACTAACGATAACCCGGCATTGCGAAATGTCGTTCTAATTCACTTATCAGATAAAAGCGGAGATCCCGCACTATTCAAACAAAGGACAGAAGAAACAGTTAAATATGGAGCAAATGTTTATATTGCAGAAAAAGGATTAGAGGTTGATATGAACCTTTGCCCGTTTTGATAGGTTGAAACACCAATGTGAAAGCATAAAAGAAACCAGTTTATGCGGTATCTGACTTTGGTATGGAATTTAATATATCACAAAACTAAATTGAAAGCCATGAGATACCTTTGGCGGTTGCTAAAAGTGACCGCCAGAAAGGAGAATACGTGTTAATAATTGAGGATAAAGGACAGAAAGAGGGCTTACATATCCTTAAGAATAGATATTTTAAAAGCCACGATATGGAAGTCTTGCGTGCACCATTGCCGGTTGGAGATTACATAATTGCCACAGACAAGGTAGCGGATGTTATCCGTAGAAAATCAGCTAGAAAAATGGAACTTAAAAAGATGGATTTTCTTGGCACATATGATGTTTCCGTTGACACGAAAAAAGACATGCAGGAAATTGCTGGGAACATCTGTGGAAGAGCACATCCGAGATTCCGTGACGAGTGTATTTTGGCGCAGAACAACGGAATTAAGTTATATGTGCTTATTGAAAATACAGACAAGGTGTATTCCGTCAATGATGTATCTACATGGCATAATCCTCGAGTGGACCGGTATAACAATATTGCATATATGCACACGCTTGGAAAATTGCTGAATGTACCGCTACCGAAAACAAAGCCGACATCTGGCAAGGTATTGGCAAAAGCTATGTTGACAATGCAACTTAAGTATGGCGTTGAGTTCGTATTTTGTCGCCCGGAAGATGCTGGGGCAAAGGTTATTGAATTGCTTGGAGGTAGTGAAAATGGCGGAGAATAAGCGGTATTATTGGCTTAAACTGATGGATGATTTCTTTGACAGTAAACGAATCAAAAAACTCCGTAAGATGGCTGGCGGTGATACATACACGATCATATACCTTAAGATGCAGTTGTTGTCGTTGAAAAAGGGCGGCTACTTAGAGTATTCCGGCTTGGAAGATGAATTTTACAAAGAGATCGCCCTTGATATTAATGAGGACGAAATCAATGTTCAAGTTACGATTCAGTATCTTCTTTCCTGCGGATTGCTTGAAACATCAGATTCCATTGAGTACAAGTTGCCATTTGTGCAAGATAACCTAGGAAGTGAGACTGCAAGTACCAGAAGAAGTCGGAAATCTAGGGAAAATGCACAAAAAGCGTTGCAATGCAACAGTGGAGCAACGGAGTGCAACATTTTGCAACAAAATTGCAATGTAGAGATAGATATAGAGAAAGATATAGATACAGATATAGAGATAGAGAAAGAAAATACAAAAGAAAGCGTGCCTGCATCTGATTTGGACTTTGACGCGGAATGGGGATGGGAATACACGATCAATGCATATCCAAAGAAAACGTCGTTAACGTCTGCCAAGGTAGCATGGATGGACAAGCTTTTAGAAGTTATCGAACCGAACAGAAAAGCCGTTGCAAAGCTGATATATGAGGCTACAGTGGCATATGTTACTGACTATATAGAGAAGAATCCAGATGATACGAATTATCGTTATATTCCGAAATATGGTGATTGGCTGAAAGAGGATTGCGATTACTGGATTCGCCAAGTAGAGAAACGAAAGCGAGGTGAGAGCAGTTGACAGAAGCAGAAATTGGAGTGATCGGATGTGTATTGATTGACAATGATTCCATGTACAAGATTTACAACAAATTGAAGCCGGAAATGTTCAGCTCTGAATTTTGTCAAGATGCTTTTGCTGAAATGCTTGCCATGTATGATCGTGGAGAAAACATTAATGTCGTTTCACTGTCTCAGTCACTTGAAAACCACAAATGGGAGCCGGAAATGATTGCCGGGGAGCTTAAGGAATGTATTGCCGCAACTCCGTTATCGACAGCAATGAAAAACTATGCGGATGCAGTCATTAAGGATTGGCGGGCAAGGGAAACGAAAAGCCTTTTCCAGAGAGTGAGCCTTAGACCATGTGATATTGATAATTCGATCGCGGAAGTTCTTACAAGGCTTGAAGAAATCCAAGTTAATCAGTTGAAGAAATCTAAGTTGATGAAGCAAATCGTATCAGAGAACAAAGATAAATACTTCAATGATGATGTGGGAGAGGACAGGGTAAAGACAGGATTTTACCATCTTGACGATTGCCTTGGCGGTCTTGAAGGCGGAGACATTACAGTTGTTGCCGCGAGACCGGGAGTTGGTAAGTCTGCTATTGTGGCACAAATAATCGAGAATATGGCAAGAAAAGGCTATAACACTTGTTACTACAACATGGAGATGAACAACAGTCAGATTTATGAAAGGTTTGTTTCAAGAATGTCAAAGATTGGTCTGACAAGAGTTCGCAGGGCAAAGGCTTTTCTTGGTGGAGAGAAAGAAGCCTTTGACAAGGCAAATGATGAGCTTGAAAAATATCCGATCACAATTGACGATCAGACAAATGTTATTGAGGAAATGAGAACGCAATGCAGGCATCAAAGATATGACGTGATCGTAGTTGACTATCTGCAATTGGTACGGTGTAACCGGAAGTTCAATAATCGTGCATCCGAAGTCGGGGAAGTTTCGAAGCAATTCAAAGCACTTGCGAGAGAGCTTCACGTTCCGATCATCCTATTGTCACAGCTTAACCGAGTATCGGAAATGAATGTAACGAAAGAGCCTACAATGTCCGAATTAAGAGAATCCGGAGATATTGAGCAGGATGCTTCCAATATTATTCTTATGTGGAATTTGGATGAAGACAGAAAATTTAAAGGCTTGAAAGTTGAAAAGAATCGACAGGGTACACCGTTTAGAGAAGTTGTTCAGTTTGAAGGTGATCGTATGGAATTTATCGAGCGAACCGAAACCATTGAACAGATTCAAGCACGGATGCGACAGAAAGACGGTTTCCGAGAAGTATGTGGCAGCACACCATTTGATTAAAAGGTGAATGATTATGGCAAGTAAGAAATTTGAAAAAGGTTCCGAAGAATGGCAGTTTTTTAATGACTATTATAAATTCCGGCAGCAGTTTTATGAAGCTGATAACGAAGATGAGTGGTTCCAAGGAATGATGGAAGCAGGGGAAATGCTAATTAAAAAATATGCACGGACAAATATATCAAAATATGTTCAAAGTCTTGTATTTAGCCATTTTGAGGATGTAGAGAGGAGATGGAAGAGCAAATGAGTAATGCACTGGCAAGAAAGAAAAAGCGGATGCAGCCACTTGGATATTCCAAGAGTGAACTGATCGGAATACAGAGACACGCCAAGGCACAAAGCAATGCGGATTATCTAATAGAGGAATCCTATTATAACGTCCGTATGATGGCATATCAGGCACTGCATGATAAGTTCGGATTCGGACACAAAAGAATCATAAAGGTTGAGCAGACCATTGATGCATATGTGGAAAATGCAAAGGATGGAACGACAGGCGAGGAACTTGGTTTTTATCTGAAAGATAAATGCAAGATTGACGTGAGAGAGGAAACTAATAAGATTCCGTATCGTGAGAGTTTTTATCTGGTAGAGAGAAAGATTGCACCGAACTGCATGATACAGGCAAATAAGTTTTTGCTGGCACAGGTATTTAATTATTTTGCTATGTTGGGTGTCTGCCTTAAAACACAGTTTAAATTTTCGGGAAATCAGATCAGACAGGTTTATGAGAGAATCAGATATTTGATTAACTGCCTTGCTACCGGATATGAAACTATGACGGGGATCGCAAGCGTATTGGAATGGGAATGTAAGTACATTGACAAGCGTTTTATCGGAAAGACGTATGAAATATAGGAGGAATGGTTGATGGACAAGTTAACTGTGGAACTGCAGAATGGATACTTTGTGGAGATTGATCCTCTGAATTACACCCTGAGACAGAGATACACCGGACAGGATAAGGACGGCAACGAAAAAGAGAGTGTTCGAACAATCGGATATTTTGGAGACATGAAACAGTGCGTCAAGGCTTTGTTAGAGCGTTATCCGAGGAAGTTATCTGAAAAAGCACAGATTTCCTTTAGTGAATATTTAGAACTGTTGGATAAGGCTTATACGAGGTCAGAACAGCTTGTAAACAATCTTGGAAAATGACGGAGGTATAAATTGCACAGAGAAAGCAAAGAGAGACGCAGAATCATAGCAGAGATGGAAAACCATCAGACGAGAATACCGAAGCATTCAAACCCGGATGCATTGAGAGATTTTAAGGAAGTACCGTATCAGTTGCGGTACGGGAAGGAGAAGAAAGATGCTGAATAAAGAGAAGTATGCAAAAGAGATCGCAGAAATTGCGTGCAATGGAAAAGATATAGCCATTGTTGCAGGAAAACCGATGCTTTGTTGTGAAGCATCTTGTGATACATGCGATATCGAACATGACTGCACAAGAGGACTTAAGGAATGGGCGAACAGTGAATATGTCGAACCACCAGTTGATTGGAGTAAGATTCCGATTGATACACCGATTTTGGTCAGAGATTACGAAAAAAAAGCGTGGCAAAGAAGATATTTTGCAAAATACGAGAACGGAATAGTGTACGCATGGGAATGCGGAGCAACATCTTGGAGCGCATACAGTAGTAGCAATATAAACGGTTGGAAAATAGCAAAGCTGGCAGAAAGCGAGGATCAGAATGTCGATAAGCAGGATTAAAAACCGGATATCTGAGGCAGCAACAGAAGCCTGCGGGTATTCTCCGCTAACAAAAGTGGTTTCGGAGGAAGAAATCAACAGGATTTTGAAGCAGGAAAGTGGATGGATTCCAGTAGATGAGCAGATTCCTAATACTGATAAATATATCCTGGTATCGTTTGAAAACTTTACTATTCCAGATATCGGAAGATATGAAACTGATGAAGATGGTAACGGTGCGTTTTATCCGGGGGATGATGACAAAAGCTATGCAAAATATGGATTATTTGTAAATGCTTGGATGCCACTGCCGGAGTCGTACAGCACAGATGCAGAAAAGCCACATATTGAAAAGCCACAGACCAATGCAGACCGGATCCGGAGCATGACGGACGAGGAGTTGGCAGAGTTTTTGCCAATAGCTTCCAACTTTATCTGTCAGCCTACGGAAGAATGTATAAGAAATACCGTTATGAATCATTGCGGAGAGTGTGAAAGAACAGAAGAGTGCGCAATGAAGTGGCTTCGGGCAGAAAGCGAGGGATAGCATGGAGAGATTAACAATACGTTCAAAAAACAGTGATATGGTTTGGTTTAAGGATGCAGAGAATGGTAATGCACACCTTGAACCATGTGAAATGACTGCACATCATAACAGAATGGCACTTGATAAGCTTGCCACTTATGAGGATGCCGAGGAACAGGGAAGAATGATTATTTTCCCATGCAACAAAGGAGACAAGCTCTACGAGTTTTATCGTGAATGTGTAGAGGACAGATTAGGAGCCGGGGAGACACCGGAAGACATCATTGATGTGAGAAAAGTGTATGGTTTTGAATATGAGGATGATGTGTTGTATATCCGAGCTTCTTATCATTCAAACCATTCAGAACTCTGGGGCGGATATGGTGAAGATATGCCAGAGTTTCCGGTAAGTGAGATAGGTAAAACTGTTTTTCTTACATACGAGGAAGCCGAAGCCAAGTTGAAGGAAATGGAGGGGGAAAGTGATGTATTGTGATGGAAGATGCCAGTATTTGAACGAACGTAAACATAAATGTGAGTTGACCGGAGAAAAATTGACTTACATGAAACAGACCGGAAGTATTTCTTTCTCCGTGCATGAACATAGAGGATTTTGCAAAGGAAAAAAGGTAGAACGTGATGGAGAATAGATTTTTATCCCGTGGAAAGCGGATTGATAATGGGGAATGGGTTATTGGCGGTTTGGTACGATATGGATTTACTGGAAGAGAAAAATACTATATTGTCCCTAGTTACGCATCAGATTTATATACTCTGGAAATTGATCCATCCACAATTTGTTGGTGTACCGGACTTAAGGACAAGAACGGCAATCTGATTTGGGAGAATGATATTTGCGATAGAAAAGAACAGTATCCAGAGATTGTAAAATATTGCGATGGTGACTGGACATTGGATTACAGTTATGCAAGCCATAAGGAAAGCGGGTATTGTTACTGCAACTTAGGATTTTATACAGAAGAAAGAAAATGCGTAGAAGTTATTGGAAACATTTTTGACAATCCAGAACTGTTGGAGGTGTAAGAATGACGGAGAATGAAGTACTTGAATATTTAAAAAGCTCAAAAAGAAAAAATGATATGTTGGGAATCCTTCCGGGATTTTGAAGCATTAAGTGATTGGCGCCAATATCGCAAGATTGGGACTTTGGAAGAATGCCGGGCGGCAGTGGAGAAGCAGACAGCGAAGAAAGTGAAATCAATATCCCAGGTAAAAGACGGAGACAGCTATGTCGGGCTTATAGGGAGATGTCCTTGCTGTGGAGACATATTGGAAGAGGATACCGTATATTGTGATTGCGGTCAGAGATTAGATTGGGGGGATGAAGAATGAACGAAAAATTGAAGCCATGTCCGTTCTGCGGTGGAAACGCAATGTTCTTAACCATTACAAATAAGTCATCACATTCGGCTGTTGTGGTAATGTTCAAAATCAAATGTATGAAATGCGGAACAGAACTTCCAAAAAGCTATGAATGTGAGATGTACATGGATCAGGACGGAGGCATCAGAACAGGGAAAGACGAGCGAACGAAAGCAACTACAGATTGGAACAGGAGGGCGAACGATGAGACTGATTGATGCGGATGCGCTGAAGAAAGATTTAAAATCGGTTACTTTAAGCAATGGAACTTTAGTAAATACAAATGCAGTATTGTATTTACTAGAAGAATATCCGACGGCTTATGATGTAGACAAGATTGTGGAGCAGTTGGAAAATGAGAGAAAGTTTTGGGAGAATGCATACAACAGGAATTTGGGAAAAGAGAAAGCAAGAAGTTATGAGCACGCAATCGAGATCGTGAAAGGTGGTGGTGCAGATGGCAATTAAACCGATTTTATTCAACAAACAAATTAGTACCGAAATGGTGAGGGCGATTCTGGACGGAAGAAAGACTTGCACAAGGCGAATTTGCAAAGATGCCAATGAGTGTACTGTGCCGGATATGGAATTTTACAATGCCGACAAGAGAACTTATGCAGTACATAACTTTGCAGATAAGGAGCAGATGGAACAGTTAAGTACGGCGGAGAGAACCTGTCCTATCTGTCCGGGCGATATCCTGTATGTTCGTGAAACATGGAAAAAGGCGCCGAACGGATACTATTACTACGAAGATTGGCAAAGAAATGATATTGCAGATATTACAAAATGGAAACCATCCATTTACATGCCAAAAGAAGCCGCACGCATCTGGCTTAAGGTTATGAATGTGAGAGTGGAGCGGTTGCAGGAGATAACCGATGAGCAAGCAAAACGTGAAGGCATACAGTATGATGAATGTCCAACAGGATTTGCCTGGAAGCAAGAAACAGATATGCATAATTGCTACACAACTCCAATAGGAGCTATGCAAGCATTATGGAATTCCACCATCAAGAAATCTGACCTTGACCGTTACGGTTGGGATGCGAATCCTTATGTATGGGTTATCGAGTTTGAACGGTGCGAAAAGCCGGAAGGAGTGTGAATATGCCTAAAGCAGTATTGGTTATGGATATGCCGGAACAGGTATGCCAGAAATGCACATTGTGCTATGAGACAGAGGATGACGAATATCTGTGCTGTGCGACAGGAAAACTTGTACCAGACGGAGAAAAACCGGATTGGTGCCCGCTCCGGGAGTTGCCAGAGAAGATGAAAGTGTGCGGAAAATATCCACAGCCGGACAGGATTGCACCATCATATAAAGTTGGCTGGAATGCCTGCTTAGATGAGATTTTAAAAACAGATGGTATGAGAAAGGAGTAATGACATGGCAAGATATATTGATTCTGATGCTTTAAAAAAGCATATTCGTCATAGATTTATGAGATTGAACAGTGAATCAAAAATTGGGCTTAAGGAATGCAAAGAGATTGATGCCGTCATTGATGAGGAAAAAGAAATCAAGGTGTTTGACAGAGATGACGGAGCAGAGCCGATTCTTGAGACAAAAACAGGTTTGCATCACGAGTTGCATTCAGACGGTCATGGAGAATTTGTGCAATCCACTTATACTGATTGGATGTGTCCTAATTGCGGTTGGTTCGTGGGTGAATTATACAGTGGGTTTGGCAAATGGCATATTCAGGACGAATTATCTTTCTGCTCAAGGTGTGGTCAAAAGATTGATTGGTCGAAGCCTAAAGAGGAAGAAAAAAGACGGTATGAATCTGAAAAAGAGCGTCAAAGGCAGGAGTGGCTTGATAAAACAGGACACGTACTTGATAACATGAATGAGCGAAGACGAATAAAATACGGAGTAACAGAAAAATAAGGTAAAACAAAGAAAGGAGCCGGGACCTATCCGGATAAAAGGCGCGCCGGGTTCCTTTTGAAGAAAATGATACATGGAGAATTGATAGTTGACAATTTTGCCGGTGGGGGCGGCGCTTCCACTGGTATAGAAATGGCAACCGGATACAGTGTTGATATTGCAATCAATCATGATCCAGAAGCAATTAAGATGCATAAGGCTAATCATCCGAACACGAAGCATTACTGTGAAAACGTCTGGGCAGTTGATCCAGTAAAGGCATGCAATGGGCATCCGGTTGGACTTGCCTGGTTCTCACCGGACTGTAAGCATTTCAGTAAAGCAAAAGGTGGAAAGCCAAAGGATAAAAATATCAGAGGTCTTGCATGGGTAGCTTGCAGGTGGGCGGGACTTGTCCGACCGAGAGTCATCATGCTTGAAAATGTGGAAGAGTTTAAAACATGGGGACCGTTGAACAGAGGGCATCATCCGATTAAGGCAAAGCAGGGAAAAACATTTGAAAAATTTGTACAGCAGCTAAATGATCTGGGGTACATTGTAGAATTTAAAGAACTGATTGCTGCCGATTATGGTGCACCGACCATGCGAAAGAGATTTTTCATGATCGCTCGGTGTGATGGCAAGCCGATTGTATGGCCAGAGCCAACACACGGACCGGCAGACAGTGAGGAAGTTAAGAAAGGATTGCTCAAGCCTTATGTTGGAGCATACACACAGTTGGATTTTTCATTGCCCTGCCCGAGTATCTTCGATACTTCAGAAGAGATTAAAGAGAAATACGGCATCCGGGCAGTAAGACCACTGGCACAAAAGACGATGGACAGGATAGCCAGAGGATTTATAAAATTCGTTTTGAATAATCCAAAGCCTTTTATAATTCAGTGTAATCATGGCGGTGAGCGTAGACCGAATGATATCAGAGAGCCTATGCCAACCATTACTGGAAAGCATGGGTATGGGATTGTGGAACCGGTGCTTGTACCATATATGGGGACAAATACGACAAATCATCCGGGTGGAAATTGCAAAGATCCGATACATACGATCACTACAGGAAACCAGCAGTGTTTGATTAGCCCTACATTGATCCAGTATCATTCCGAGACAGCACAGGGAGAAGTCCGGGGGCAGACCATTAAAGATCCGATCATGACAGTTGACAGCTCAAATAGATATGGACTGGTCACATCATTCCTGCATAAGTACTATGACGGAGGATATAAGGGTGCTGGGGAAACAGTAGAAAATCCGCTTCCGACAGTGACCGCATGGGATCATAACAGCGTTGTTACAGCAAATCTGATTCAGATGAATAATCATTGCGACGGAAAAGATATCAGACAGCCATTACCAACGATCACAGCCGGTGATGGACACTTTGGAGAGGTCAGAGCATTTCTGATTAAATACTATGGACAGGGAACAGGGCAGGATATCAAAGATCCGCTTGATACAGTCACAGCACAGGATCGCTTTGGACTTGTGACCATCAACGGCACTGATTACCAGATCGTAGATATCGGACTGCGGATGCTAGAGCCAAGGGAGTTATATGGATGTCAAGGATTCCCGGATGATTACATAATCGATCATGACTATACCGGAAAGATCTACCCACGGAGCGAACAGGTGCGCCGCTGCGGCAATGCAGTATGCCCACCGATACCTGCGGCACTGGTCAGAGCAAATTTGCCAGAATTGTGTGTTGCAGAGCGGATGCCGAATATGCAGATAGAAGCAGAGCAGACCGGACAGCTCCGGTTTGCGTAAACCTTAAATTTTGTGGAGGTGCTGCCATGATACAGACAGCAGAAGATGAGGAAAAACAATGAATGAAATGAAAATCAGAATATCATTATACTTTGAAATTAAGGATTCAGAAATGTTTGGCGGAGAGGGTTCCGTTGGATATGCAGAACGGAACATGGATTTCACAGTCACAGAAAAAAAACCAAGGATTTTTAAAGAAAGTGCATACGACTATGTGAAAAGAGCCATTGCAAAAATGGCGAAAAGTTTAGGCGTGAGTGAGGAATGCATCAGGACCATCAGCAAAGAGGAATATGAGGAAAATACGGAGTACTAATGCAGTGCGAAAGAAACTTATAACAGCCATCATAACAGCAACACTCCTGATCGCCGGATGCAGTGATACAGCAAATGTTGGAAAGAGAGGAAAACAAAATGCTCAATAATAAAGTGTACACCAAGAAATGCATCATCTGTGGGAAGCTCTTTGAAACTATCTGCGTCAGAGCACTTACCTGTGGAAAGGATTGCAGAAATGAATACCGCAGAAGAAAAGATAGGGAAAAAAGAAGCGTAAAAACATGTAGAAACAGTACATTAGATGATGTTTTAGGAAAAGCAAGAGAAGCCGGCATGAGTTACGGAAAATATGTGGCAATGATGGACGGTACACCGAAGATCTGGCAGGGAGAAGAATAAAATATTGGAGGATAGTGGCTTATGAAGTTTTCAAAACTGACTAAGCCAGAGCTTGAAACAATTATTGAAAACGCCAATTTCACGGAGCAGGAAGAAGAAATATTTTATCTTCTTGCCCGTGGACTTATTTCAAAAGAAATAGCCATGAGACTATGCGTATCAACAAGAACAGTGGAAAGAAGAATTTTTGATATTAAACAGAAAGTAAAAAAGTTAGAAGGTGAGTTAAACGGGAAATCTTTTAAATAGTGAGTTGTTGAATATTGCCATCGAAAATGGTATTATCAACATAGACACCATTCAGAAAAAAATTGAAATGAACGAAAGGAAAAAATTTATTGAAAAACACACTTACAGCATTTGGCAAGGAAAAGATGGAAAGTTTTACACATATTTGCCAGATGAAGATAATAAGAGAGGAAAGAGACTTGTAAAGAGAACATCTGAAAAAGCAATTGAAGATGAAATAGTAAAGTTCTATAAAACTAAGGAGGATGAACCTACAGTTATTCAGGTATATTCTAATTGGATTTCTGAAAAACTTGAATATGGTGAAATAACAAGACAGACAAAGGACAAGTACGAGACAAATTTTAAAAGATTTTTTGAAAATAAGTATTTGCCGATTGCAAATAGAAAAATCCGGTACATTGATGAAGAAATATTGGAATCATTCATAAAAACAGCTATTTCAAAACTGGAACTTACGCAAAAAGCTTATTCTGATATGCGGATATTGATTAACGGAATTTTCAAATATGCAAAGAAAAAACATTATACCAGTCTGAGCATAACCAGTTTTATGGGTGATTTGGAAATTTCGGAAAAGTCATTTAAAAAGAACCATAAGTCAGACTGCGAATTGGTATTTTCTAAGGATGAGGAACTTTTAATTGAACGATTTGTAATGGAAGATGAGCCTACATTGATAGAACTTGGCATTATTTTGGCATTTAAAACAGGATTGAGAGTTGGGGAAATATCTACCCTCTCATGGTCTGATGTCGGAGAAAATAAGATACATATATCAAAGACAGAAATAAGATATAGAGATGATAATGGCAAATATGTATTTGATGTTCAAAATTTTCCTAAAAGTGATGCCGGGTTTAGAGATGTTATAATTACCGCAGATACCAAAGAACTTATGAGAAAAATAAAAATGCTCAATCCATTTGGGCAATATATTTTTATGAAAAACGGTAAACGAATAAAAGGTCAGGCATTTACAAGGCGGCTATATGTGATATGTGATAGAATAGGAATTGGTGAACGTTCAATTCACAAGGCAAGAAAGACATATGCAACAAAGTTGATAGATGGAAATGTTCCAGAATCGGTAATAAAAACACAAATGGGGCATACAGATATCAGAACAACTCTCGATCATTACTATTTTAATAACAAGACAGAGAGTGAAATGCAGGAATATATTGCAAAAGCATTATCAATGTAAAAGGTAACACGAGGTAACACCTTTGGAGATAAAGAAATTCAGTATTTATGCGGGTTTGAGAGAATTGATACCGAGTTCGAATCTCCCTTCCGCTACTTTATTTTTGTTTAAGAAAACCTTGTGAAGCCTTGATTTTACTGAAAGAAAGGAGTTTTTGAATGGTGTCTTTTCTAAAGGTCAAAATCAAAGGTAACACTAAAGGTAACACGAACGGATGTATGGACGCTTAATGCGTTCTTTTTTTGTTGTATTTTTTGACGGCAAACTGTCGGAATCGTGACGGTTTTGCCGCCTTTTTTTATGCAAAAATATAATCAAAGGGAGGGATGGTGGTGTTTTCAGATGAAGTTCTTGAAAAAATTTTTGCCAGAAAAGAGTTACAGTCCTTGGACTTGTCAACGCAGTCGTCTATCATACACGCAATAGAAGATGTTTTAGAGGAGGTCAAACAGGATGAATATGAGCGGAGCATACCAGAATCCGATTTATAATCAGCAGATGCAGCAATACGGGCAGCAGTACGCATACAATCCGTATATGAATCAGCCACGCATTGATAATACACAAAATTATATGCAGGCACCGCAGCAAATTCAGCAGCAGATCCCGGTTCAAACTTTTGGCATAAATGGAAAAGTAGTTCCGGCGGTAGAAAACATCACTGCCAATGATGTGCCAATGGATGGCAGCGTTGCATTTTTCCCAAAACAGGATATGACAGAAATATACGCTAAAAGTTGGAACGCAGATGGCACAATTCGCACAATCGTTTTTAAGCCAGTTTCGCATGATACTGTTAGCAATTTATCGCATGATACTGAAAAATTGAAATTTGACCTATCAGACGAGTGCACAGGTGCATTTATGCAGAAGTTTGATGAACTTTTTGGGAAGATTGAACAGATAGAAAACCGATTAGATAAAATTCCAAGCAGTCAAAGAAAAACTTCACAGGTAAAAAAGGAGAGTGATCCAGAATGAATCCGGCACAATTATTGTTAAATCAAATGATGAATTCTCCGCAGGTTCAAAACAATCCTATGGCAAAAAATGCCATGCAAATGTATCAAAGCGGAGATACAGGTGGACTTAAGACAATGGCAGAGAATCTCTGTAAAGAAAGAGGAATTACGGTAGATGAAGCAAAACAGAAAGTTATGAGCATGTTTAATCATTAGTACATTTTGGGGTGCGCGCAAAATAACCGGTTATCCCATTTGTAAATAGATCAGATGGAGGTAAACAAAATGTTTAATGGAAATGCAATGCCTAGTCTTGCTGATATTGCAGCAGTGACAGGAAACGGAAGAAACAATGATGGCATGTGGGGCGGCGATGGCTGGTGGGCTATCATTATCTTCGCTATGATTTTTGGCTGGGGCGGCTTTGGCGGCAATGGCTGGGGAGGAAACGGAGGTATGGGAGCGACAGCATCTGCATACACCGACTCTGCAATTCAGCGTGGGTTTGACACGCAGGCTATCATCGGAAAGTTAGATGGTATCACAAATGGTCTCTGTGATGGATTTTACGCACAGAATACCGCCGTTATGAACGGTTTCCATGGTGTAGACAATGCAATCTGCAACCTTGGCTACCAGACACAGCAGGGATTTAATACCACAAACGTGACACTTATGCAGGCGCAGAATGCTTTACAGTCCCAGTTGGCTAATTGCTGCTGCGAGACCAGGGAAGCTATCCAGGGTGTAAACTACAATATGTCACAGAACACCTGTGCACTTCAGAACACCATGAACAGCAACACAAGAGACATTATCGACAGCCAGCAGGCAGGAACAAGGGCAATCCTTGATTACCTGTGTCAGGAAAAGATTTCTTCCTTACAGGCAGAAAATAATGACTTAAGAAGAGCCGCATCACAGGATCGCCAGTCTGCATTGCTCACTACTGCAATGTCAGCGCAGACACAGCAGATCATCAACGCTGTAAATCCGGCTGCAATCCCGGCATATGTTGTTCCAAATCCTAACGCTTATGCGTATGGCTGTGGATGCAACACAGGATGTAGCTGCTAAAAGTAGCTGCTACACAAAATTGAATAATTGAGTATCTTAATTGAGTTTAACTCGATTATGTCTGCTGTGCAGTATTGCTTATAAACACAAAGGGCAGACTATAATGTTTGCCCTTATTTTTGAAAGAGAGGTAAATAATTATGGCAGAATTTACAGGAATTGCAATTCAAACTGTTGCGCAGGGAGAAGATGTGGCATTTACAGAAACTCCGGCAAGCGCAACAAAATGTATTGTTCATAGACAGGGAAGCGGCATTGTTAAATTGAGAGGACTTACAAATCAGTGCCGGGCAAGATTTTTGGTATCTTATTCCGGGAACATTCAAATTCCTACCGGTGGCACAGTTGAAGCTATTTCACTGGCTATTGCAATTGACGGAGAACCGTTGCAGTCAACTCGAATGATTGTTACACCGGCGGCAGTTGAAAACTTCTTTAACGTTTCGGCGCAGGCATATGTGGACGTTCCTCGCGGTTGTTGTGTTACGGTAGCGGTACAGAATACTTCTACGCAGGCAATCGAGGTTCAGAACAGCAATTTAATTGCGGTCCGGGAAGCATAGGGGGGCGGTTTTATGGATATTATGAGAATGCACGACATGATTGAAAAACTGTCTGAATGTGCTAAATGCGAAATTGACAAAGGAATTGAAAATATAGACCCGTGTGAAATGGGACAGGTTACAGACATGATGAAAGACCTTGCAGAAGCAATGTATTATCGTACATTGATGAAAGCAATGGAAGAATCCAGTGCAGATGAAACAATGGAAATGTTTGAGCGATTTGGTGACGGCAGAAGATTTTATGATAACTACCGCTATGCAAACGGCAGATTTTCCCCAAAAGGTAAAGGAACGCGCCGAGGATATGAAGAACCTCCGTACTGGCACATGACACCGGAAATGTACCGGGAAATGGAACACGACCGTGATATGGATCGTTCTTCCGGCAGAATGTATTACACAGAGCCTACAATTGCGGCAGATGGCGGTATGCGTGATCGCAAAGAGGGCAAAAGCGGAATGAGCCGCAGAAGCTACATGGAAAGCAAAGAGCTTCACAAAGGCAATACGCCAGAAGACAAGGATGCAAAGATGCATGATCTTGAAAGATACATGAAAGAGCTTTCGGAGGATATGGCGGAGCTTATCTCTGACATGACACCGGAAGAGCGCACGATGACAAAGAGCAAGCTGTCAACGCTTGTTTCCAAAATGTAATGGCAGGGGCAGAAATGCCCCTGTTTGTTTGGAGGGAAAATGTTTTTTATAAATGGTATTGAATGGAAAATAGAATTTGTTCACGGCGCAAGTCATAAATTAATGCGCTCTGATGGCTCTATTAGCCTTGCTGTGACTGATTGGAATGATAGGATAATATATGTTTCGGATAAACCAGAAAATGGCTATTTGCGCAAAATACTGGCTCATGAGTTATGTCATTGTTTTTGCTTTTCCTATAACATTCATATGCCGATTGAGCAGGAAGAGTATCTTGCGGACTGGATCAGCCTGTACGGTACTGATTTGATCTATCTTTTGGATGATCTGATGTCAAACATTGATTGGAGGGCAGCATAGTGGACAAAATAGATGAATTGCTGCGGTATATTCACAGAACAAACCCGGAAATGACAAGGGAAAAGCTGATAAATGAACTAAGCAGAAGTGATTACGCCGCACGTTCTTTGCTTTTCACAAAAGAAGTTGTTTGTCAAGAAGAAAAATAGTAAAATGTTTTTGGGGTGATAGTATTGTACAATGGATGTCATACATCTTTTGATGTTATGAAAGAATATATGATCTATGGAGCGGAGCTTGATGAAAAATATCAGATCCCGATTGTCCCGGCATGCAGCTTGGATTATTTGCCGGAGGATTCCATAGATTTTGGAGAGAGCTTTTCACAAAAGATAAAAGGGCATAGAAAATTAAATGTGAATTTCTATATTGACGATTCAAAGTTTCAAAGGCTGTGGAATAACCCGGATAAATACCTAGAGCACTTGAAGTGTTTCCACTCGGTCTGTATGCCGGATTTCAGTATTGCTACAGGCGATTGTGGTATGCCGTTTGCTTTGAATCTGTATAATGTGTACCGGAATCATGCTCTTGCACATTACATGCTGCTGAACGGGATCCGCGTTATACCGTCCGTAGGCATCCCGGACAAAGACAATTATGATCTTTGCTTTGCCGGGTACAGTAAGGGTGGTGTGATCGCTGTATGCACAAATGGAAGAGTGCGGGCAAAGGCGGCACGGATAGAGTTTTGCGAGGGATTCAAAGTTATGATCGACATGTTGCAGCCACATACAGTGTTGATCGTCGGGAAGATACCGGATGAATTAAACACCGATGTAAAGATTGTAAATTATAAATCACGCAACCAGAAAGTAAATGAGGAATTTTATGGGAACAAGAACAACGAAATCGCAGAAAAAGCAGAAACAGACCGAGAGCCAGAGGAAGAGAAGAGAGCGAATTAGTCAAATTTCACAAGTTGTGAAATGACGCATAATAATTTACTGTGCATATTGTCTTTTCACAGTTGGAATCTCATTTTTCAATTTTTGAATTTTTTCTTCTTGGAAAATGGCTCGATTTTGAGATCAGAAATCAGAATTTTCACACCCCGGCGGTCTGCCGGTGATGTCTCCAGACGCGCCCCGGATGCTTCCCGGTGATTTACCGGATGCATCATGGCTGTGTATCTGGGGGAGTGTCAACGCGGCAAGATACACAGCGTTTACAGGCTTGCAACGTCGTAAAAACGATTTACAGACGTTTCGTGTTGTAAATATATAAAAGTACTGCATTGCCTTGCGCGAGCCTTAAAATGGCTTATACGTGTTCACTTAAGCGCATTATATGACCGGGCGTGTATCTTGTCAAGCTGGAATATATCCGGGCACTGGAAAAAGCCGGGGGTGCCCGGCTTAAAATTCCTCTATTTCTGCGGCGTTTTGTTCCCAGTCTGGAAGAGTTTTAAAAACTTCCCATGCATGTGATTTGAAAAACTGTCTGTGCTCCGTTCGGATAAGTCATTTGTAAATCCTCCTAAAAAAATAATATTCCATTACGGGTAGAACCGCCGCCGGCAGTGGTTCCGGCGTGCATCCTCTGCGGCGGTTTCGACTTAGTTGTAAAGCATTTCTTGCATGATCTGGTGGCGTTCTGCTTCGGATTTCTTCCGGTGCATTTCTCTAAAATCCTTTTCAGCTATCGCCTGCGCTTCCTTCTTGGTATATCCTCTACCTCTCCAAAGGTCATATAATTGTTCTAACGTCCAATCCTTCATGTTTTCCCTTTCTAGTCTGCCATCATCAGAGCCGGGAGACCATCCCGCGGCTGACGCTCCAAGGTGGAGCGTTTCGGCTAATCTGCTAAAATCTGTCTTGCAGTATTAAAAACATAAAGTCTGTTATGTGAATGATGTTTAAAATCTCCATTACCAGCGATTAAACGCCCGATCTTTTCATATTTCAGACTTAAAACTATCAGATATTTTTCTAACAGTTCATCCGGGCATTTTAAACATTCTATAGCGTTTTGGATTTCGCTTTTCTTACTATTCCAGGCAATACCGTCAATATGCACCTGTTTTTCTTCTTCGAGCTCTTGAAATTCTTTCATAAGTTCAGTTTTTTTCATAAAATCAACCATCCTTTCATTTTCCTATAGATACAGTTCCATAAGTCCCACATTTTTATTTTCAACTAAGACAACGCCTGGGCGGACAACGGAAACATACTGTTTTACAACGTTCTCGATTCGCTCGTTGCTGTAATACGGTGCCAACTTTTGGCGTGTGTATTCTTTCGCTTCTTCAAGTGCCATCATCTTCATATAATCAACCATCCTTTCGTTTTATGCCCTGTCTCATCGGTGCAGGTGGGGCAGTTCCCGCAGACCGCCACGCGGCGGTTTCGACTAAATATTTTTGGCTATCTCTTCTAGCAATTCCGTTTTGGTTTTCAAGTCTTTTGTATTTTTTAACAATTCTTTTATTTGCTCCGGAAGATTTAACAATCTTGCATGACCGATTTTATCAATCGCAACTTGGTATCTTTTTTCTAATGCTGTCATCATATTTCATCATAACCTTTCTATATGTGTTGGTCTGCCATCGTCAGAGCCGCGGCGACCGGTCCGCAGCTGACGCTCCAGATCGGAGCGTTTCGGCTTAATATTTTATATAAATCCTGTTTTCATCTTCATAAACGATAGAGCCGCCGGGATAAGTGATTATTCTTTCTACCATCCCCGGGAAATCGCCCGGTATCGTTATTTCAACGTCGTTCCCGGTAGTTTCAATTTTTAATGCCCTTCCTAAAAATGTTCCGTCTGGTGTAAATACTTTTTTCATGTTTACGCCTCCCTCTCAATTTCTACTTTCTCAATTCTTCCGGCTTTCATTTCTTCGATGATCGCCTCCAGCTCGTCAAGGATATTTCCCTCTTCTGGTTGCTGAAAAGTGTAAGTATCGTTTATCTTTCCCTCAATTTTAATTTTAACTTTCATGATCGTTCCCTCCTGTTTTTGTGTTTTTTGTTTTCCTGTTGAGATTATAATACACGATAATAGACTAAATAGCAATTGACAAAATACACAATAATAGACGAAATAAAACAATGGTTTGTTGTGCAACATGATACATGAAAATAGACGTTGACATGATATGAAAAATCTATTATCATATATAAAAAGAAAAGAGGTGTAAAGATGGCTAACTATGGAGATAATGGAAGAATAGACTTTTCTAGGCTGTGGCAGATTATGGATAAGAAGGAACTTAATAAGCAGTGGTTAAAAAATAATGGAATACATTCTAACACTGTGGCAAAATTGACAAAGAATGAAAATGTGACTTGCGAAGTTATATGTAATTTATGCAAACTTTTAAATTGTCAACCAGGGGACATCATGGAATATAAAAGAGGGTGATTGTTTGAAAAAGAATATTGTTTATCCAGAAAATAGAAATGGTGGTATATATGCCATAATAAATAAAGATAATGGAAGAATTTACATTGGAGAAACAGAGAACTTGAGAAAAAGAGCAAAAGCACATGTGAATTTATTAAAAGCTGGAAATCATTACTGTAAAGACCTTCAGGAAGATTATGACAATAATTTTAAAATTGAAATTATTGAATTATTAGAAATTCCCGGGCAATGTAAAAGTGAAGAAAGACTTTGCGCCGAAGATTATTATATAGCTTGCTTGCAGCAGAAAGGAGTAAACCTGTATAACAGTACAAGGGATAAAAATTGCAAGGAGAATTTTTTTGTTTTATCATGTAGAATAGATAAAAGAATAACTGATATTATAAAAAATATAAATACATGAAAATAGACTATTGACAAATACATGATAATAGTCTATTATAATCTTATCGAAAGGCAATGAACCAGTACGCAGGAGGGAACGGATATGAGATTTGAAACTGATACGTTAAAAAACAGATACCAGACATGCAGATCATACCTTGAAAAAAGATGTGAGGCATTGCCGGGACAGATTGAAAGAAAGTTTAAAAACGTCTCATGTTATCATGAAGCATCCAGATGTTATGGCATGAGTAATTATATCAACGTCGAGATACAGAACGAAAACGGCGATTATCTTGACAGCTTCGATCTGAGAATTTCAGATCATTCCCCGACGGGTTCCGGGGAGAGCTGCGATAAGTATATTTATATCGACGGTAAAGAGTGGGCGGAGATAAAGAAAGAAGTGCTGGAATACATTGCGTCACGTCTTGAAAATGAGAGATAAAAAAATGAAAAAGGTTGATTTGAAAGGGTTTGAAACCGGGCGTCTTAAGGTTGTTGAAAAAGCCGGTAAGGACAAAAACGGGCGCACATTATGGCGGTGCGCCTGTTCATGCGGCAATGAATGTTTTTATATCACGTCACGTTTAACTGGCGGCTATGTACAGTCATGCGGTTGTCTCCAGCGTGAACGCGCCGCGGAGTCGATCGGCATCGCAAGGGATAAACTTGTACACGAAAAAGGTAGTTGCTTAAATTCATACAACGCCCCGGATAATAAAAACAATTCATCCGGTATAAAGGGCGTTTATTATTATAAAAAGAGTGACAAATGGTGTGCACAGATTAAATTTTCCGGTAAAAATCATAATTTAGGACTTTATATTAATAAGGCGGATGCGGCAGCGGTAAGAAAAGCCGCTGAAAATTTCATAAAAGAAAATCACGATGCACCGGATAAAATAAACAGGTTTTTCTTGAAAAAGGAATATCTGGCGGCACTGGTTAAAAAATTTTGACGGCTTGAAATATAGCTGTCTTTTTTTGTTTAAAACGTAGAAAATCTTTGTTAAATTTTCACAAAATTTCAAGAATGATAATTTTATTACAGGCAAGAAAAAATGATAGAATAGTATTAGTTTTGTTGCAATGCAACACCTCTGCAACAAATTGCAACAAAATTGCAACGTAGATATAGACACTAGAGTAAGAGAAAGATTATATTCTCTCTTGTAATATTAAAAATATATATTATAAACAAAGCAGTATATTTATATAAATAATATATATAATATACAGGCTTAAAATTTAATTTTAAAATATATCTTGACAAGAAAATGATAGAATGATATTGTTTTATTAAATTAAAAAGCATTCGGGCAACGGGCGGCGGCAACCGTCGAGGTCCCGATATAAAAACACGGAATTCATGCAGCCGGTACAATCAGATCATGATGATCTGATTGTATCAGTTGCATTTTTTATTTTAAGTATTCCAGTACTGGAGAGAGGAGATATATAACATGTCAGCAGTTGAAATGCAGGAAGTAAATAATACAGTTGATGTTTTTAAAAGTGATATTGACATGTATATAAATCTCTGGATGGAAGAGAGACATGTAGAGGACATGTGCAAAGTATCGCAGAACAGATGGTATAACTGTTGTAAATATATCTATGAGAATGTATTTAAAGTTAATCCAAAGTACTTAAAGGATGATAATAATATAAATAATGCCTATGATACAGATAAGGTTAACGAGGTATTAGATATATATATAGACCTGTGTAATGACTACGAGAAAGTAGTGAATATTGTTGGGTTTACATTCTTTACCGGAATACACAGAGACACGTTAAACGGATGGGTTAATGGCGTGCAGCTAGGCTCATTAGGTTCCGACATTTGCAAAAAGATTGACGAAATGAGAGAGGAAAGCCTTGTTGGGTTACAGACCTCTGGGAAAAATAACCCAATGTGCTACATGCCGTCGCTCAACAAGTACTGCGGCTTTAATATGCCGGGCGTAAGAGACCAGGGAGCCAGAACAAGAGCGTTGACAGCTTCGGAGCTCCCCAAACTGGGGAACGGGAATTGTGCGAGATTGCCGGACAACTTCGACAATTCAAGCCCGGATAATGGTGAAATCGTGATAGACAATTCAAACAATTTAAAGCCCAGTGTTTAATGGTCTTAAGGCGCATTAAATCGTTGATACATTACACAAAACAAGGGTTTTGCGAATAGTTGTAAAATACGAATGGAATTGAACGAACAATTCAAACAATTTATCAATGTTCAAAGCATGATTCTGCATGGAGGGGGAGGGGGTTTGATAGGTTGAGAAAATCAGCACTACTAAGTCCTTTAAATATCCTCAAAAACAAAAAGAGATTGGATGGAAAAGTATGAGAGTAGTATCACAAAGCAAAGACGTTTCGCTTGATTTTGACCGAGCGGTATTCACAGCAAATCATGGAATGATAACTGCTATGGTTGATGGAAAAACGTTTACCATTGGGACGTATGCGAATTTAGGTAGAGAAAAAGAAGTATTCTCTGATATGCACAAGGCATTTTCGGCTTTTCAAGTTATTAGCACAAACATGGATAAACAACAGGTGGCCGAAATGTTTGCAGTATCTAAAAACATATCGATCAGATGCGTTGATATGAGTGATCCTTGTATGGGAATAACTGTATTTGATAACATGGTCTATTACATGCCGGAAAAGTAGTGTTAATATAGCGCTATCGCCAAGCGGTAAGGCACTGGATTTTGATTCCAGTATTCGCAGGTTCGAATCCTGCTAAAGAAACTTGTGAGAGGAAAACAACCATGGTAATTATTAAAACGATTATATCGACGCTGGATGTTATTTTTATGCTGATACTATTTGTATCTGGCAGAGAATCCAAAGACAAAGAAACAGCAATTGCATTATGGGTACTTGTGATGTTGCTGTTGCTGAACATGTTTCTGATGTGGAGGTAACAGAATGTTTTATAGTCCAATATTTGGTATTTGCTTTCAGCTGCCTATCATTTGTGCAGAGGAAAGAATACATATAACAAAATCAAAGGAACCGGACAGCACCGGAGATTTACTCAATCTGGATAGCGACGCAGAGCACCAGAGTGAGAAGTCGGAGCATCCAGTATAGCTTAAGTCCACTAGCATTCGGTTTTTGCAAAAAAAACTCGGCGCAAGCAATTATTCGGTGTTAGTGGACGTCGGTAAAATAAAAAGATCAAAAATACTATCATAAACGGCGCGCTATGCGCGCTGTGACGGAACGTAGCGCAGATGGTAGAGCACTCGGCTTATATCCGAGCGGTCGCAGGTCCGATTCCTGCCGTTCCGATGGAGGAATGGGTTTAACGATCCATTTAACAGAATATTCGGCGCTAATATTTCCATTCAGAAGTGTGCAAATGAAACGAATTTGACAAATGCGCAAATTATGATGAATACAGGGGACAAAGTTCCCGGAATTGTGATTTATTCAAACTACGGTATGGCGAGAGGATACTTTGATATTGCATTTTGCCCTATGTGTGGCAGAAAGTTGGTGGAAGAATGAAAATATTATGGAAAAGTCTTAGAATAATCTGCGTTGTCCTATACATTTTTCTGACATGGATTATGATTTCAAGTGTTTTAGGGTATTTATTATCCGAAATGATAGGAGCATTCCTGTAATTCAGAAATAATACCAATTGAATAAAAAAGAACCTCAAGGTATGATTGAGTTGCATCTTGGCGGATGTAAACAAAACAATCAAAACACTGGAGGTTCAAAATGAATTTAACACAGAATGACAGACTAAAGCAAGTAACAAGTGACACTTTAATTGTTGGAGTGGACGTTGGATCACAAACTCACTTCTGCAGAGCGTTTGACTGGAGAGGGTTTGAACTTTCAAGAAGAGTATTTAAGTTTAGCAACACCGGAATGGGATTCCTTACTTTCCTTCGATGGACAGAGGAACTCATGAATAAAACTGAAATGAAAAAGGTTATTGTTGGCTGTGAGCCTACCGGCTGCTACTGGCTTACTTTTCAGAAGTTCTTGCAAGACCATGATGTTCAGCTTGTAACTGTTAATCCGTTTACAGTAAACAGAAGTATGGAACTGGATGATAACAGTCCTGAAAAGAGTGACTTAAAGGATCCAAAGACAATAGCGTTGCTTGTGAAAGATGGAAGATTTTCAACTTCTTATCTTCCAAGCGGTGTATATGCAGAAATCAGAGAGGCCTCTGTTTGCAGAGATCAGATCATGAAGCAGCATGTACGTCTGTCAAATCAGATACAGGGATGGCTTCAGAAGTTCTTTCCAGAGTATTTTGAGTGTTATGCCGATTGGGATTCAACCAGTGGACTGATGCTTCTTAGAGAAGCTCCACTTCCACAAGATATCCTTAAAATCGGTGCAGGTGGAATCAATCAGATATGGCGTGATGCAAAGGTGCGTGCGGCAGGAATAAAGAGGGCTCAGACCCTGGTAGAAGCTGCACAGAATAGTGTGGGATTGGAAGCAGGTGAAGCTGCAAGACTCGAGATATGGGTTCTTGTAAATGACTACATCCTTAAAGCAGAACAGCTAAAAAGATTAGATGAATATCTGGAAGAAAAAGTAAAAGAAGTACCAAATGTGGAGAAACTGCTCGCCATCAAAGGAGTAGGGATGAGTACTGTGATTGGCTTTATAGCAGAGGTTGGTGATATCGGACGTTTCACTGATCCGAAGCAGATACAGAAGCTTGCAGGGCTGGAAATAGTCAAGAAAAGTTCCGGTAAAAAGAAAGGTCAGCCAAGAATCAGTAAGAGGGGCAGACGAAAACTGCGAAGAACAATGTATGAGTCGGCACGTGCACTGATGACCTGGAATCCCGCATTTCAGGATGTGTTCCTTTATTACAGGAACAGGACAAAAAAACCGCTCGGAGGGATGCAGGCAAAGATAGCAGTTGCATGTAAAGCGATACGGATCTTCTATGTAGTATTGAAAACAGGCTGTGACTTTGATGAAGAAAAGTTCCGGAAGGACATCATCAGACCAGAAGCAGCATAAAAAAAGCACATGCTGTAACAGATAACGTCCGCCAAGGATTCAATTGGTGCTGGATTACAGGAGTGCTCTCTAGGCAATGACAAAGCAGAGCGAAGCCGCTAAGACATACTTTATAGGGCATGACCCTGGATAGGAGCAAAGGCGGCACCCCACTATGGGTAGGCTGGACGAAGGAATTTAGGACTCTTTCAAATAAGATGATCCTGTTAGACATGAGAGGTTAGCAGCCATAGGGAAGAATGGGACACAGATTCGCCTTCATAAAAAGGATGACGTTTTATTTCGTGTACCTTTCTGACTGGAAAACGAAGTACGTTGAACCAGAAATGATACAGTTTTCGCCCATTATTAAGAGCTTGTCATTGTTTGCAACTTAATTAACCATTGCACAGATAGCTAAAATAAAGGCTTTTTTGTGCAAAATATATAAGAAAGTATAGAGAGATATTGGTGATTGGATAGGAAAAATTTTTTGTATATTGCTCGGATGGGGAGCGATTGAAATAGCAGATAGCGTGATCAAGCATACTTTGAAAGAGGGATGAGAAATGAGCATGGCAGAAGTAATTAAATCAATAGAGCGTGAAGCGCTTAGAGAAGCACAATCGCGCGAAATAGGTGGTAGAAATGGCGAGCCTATAGATTGTTCCACTTTAGAAGATGAACCTGTTATTGTGGCAGATAATGAAGCAGACAGGCAAAAATTTTATGAATGTTTTTATAAACAAGAGCCTATTGAACCTAATAATAAAAAATGCAACCTGACCTTTTGCCGATATAACACAGACAGATAATGCACTAATGACGAAAAGAGAAAAGAATGTGTCGAAGTGGCTGAAAAGGTTTTATGCGTAGATAAGGAGAAATTTATGGATGAAATAAGAGAAGCTGACGAGAAGCAAGCAGGAAGGTGTTGTGTGAGAATGGAAATGATTATTGATTTTATAAAATCGTGGTTTTACTATCCGAAGATGAAAAAGTATTTGAAAGACAGATGTTGCATTTACTATTCGCAATCAAGGCTTAATTATGCGTTGTGGCATTGTAAATTCTCAAAGAAAATAGAAAAAGCAAAACAAAATATCGACAACAACGATATTTCAGAGTGGACTTGTCAATATCAGCAAGAACCAATAATAAGAAAATAAAATAATATTACCGGCTAACAAATGGAGTTAGTCGCTACCCTAAAACAGTTATAGGCAGAGGTCAAGGCACTTCTGCTTTTGCGGAGGTGCTTTTCTTTTGGCAAGTTCAAGCCTAATTTCCACAGTAAATGGATATGAAAATTACATAAATACACATGGAATAGATGAACAGGTCATTGACGCGTACATAGAAGCGGCAGGAGTGGCAATAAATACAGAAAAGGATATTCAGTATGGATTACAACTTACAAGCCGTTCTAAGGGCATTGTAGAGCGTTTTTGCATGGGTAGGACAGGCGGTAGAATACTTGACCTTGAAAAATACAGCCAACAACATGAAGAAAAATACACCCTTGTTGATGACTATTACAAAATTCTTCTGATTGAAGCACGTTACCGATTTGAAAGTTTCATGCTATACATGGAAAAGAATAGACCGGTAGAAGAGAGATTTTATCAGCCGAGAATAAATCCATTACGGCAGGTAGCACAGCTTATTCAAGATCTGTACGATGATGCGCTGGACGAAGGAATGGTATTTTGCCCTGGACGAATAGGCAAGACACAAATAGTCAAAATGGGAAATCTGTGGTTTGGTTCTAACAGGCCAGAGCGATCTAATCTGTATTCGGCATATTCAGACAAAATTACTGGTGGTTACTATGACGGTATCATAGAAATGATTACGGACCCGACATACACGTATGCTGAAATATATCCAAATATAGTAGAGAAAAAGTTGGTTACTGACGGAAAAGATTTGACAGTAGACCTTATACGTAAAAAAACATACCCAACATTTACAATGCGAAGCATTTACGGAACATTGAATGGTGCTTGTGACTGTGACGGGCTTGGAGTTTATGATGACTTATTCAGCGGTATTGATGAAGCATTGAGTGAAGACAGGCAAAATACTGTATGGGGAAAATTCGACAACAACTTTATGCCAAGAATTAAGCCTGGAAAGGCTAAATTGTTGGGGATAGGAACACGTTGGGCGAAAAAGGACGTTCAAGGTAGACGTTTAGACCTATTACAAAATGATCCTGAATACAAAGGCATACGGCACAGAGAGGTTATTATTCCTGCCCTAAATGAAAACGGAGAAAGCAATTTTGATTATCCGTATCATTTGGGATATACAACTCTTGATTACAAAAGACGTATGGCATCTTTTGAAAACAATGACGATATGGCATCATGGTTTGCACAGTATCAACAGGAGCCTATTGAAAGAAAGGGTCAGATGTTCAATGTCGATATTATGAATTTCTTTAATCCGGCAGAACTTGAAGGAATAAGACCTGATAGGATATTTGCAGCTAATGACCCTGCTTATGGTGGCGGTGATTTTGTATCAATGCCTATCTGCTATGAGATTGACGGAGAACATTATATTACTGATGTTGTCTACAATGACGGTGATAAGGAAATTACCATACCGGAAGTTACTTCACGAATGGAAAGACATTTAGATAAATTTAATAATAAGACAGCAGAAGTCCATTTTGAGGAAACAAAGACAACATCAGCATACCGCACAGACTGTGAAAAAATATGGGAAAAAGACGGATACCCTATTAACACAAGTCATGATCCGGCAGACAATCAGACTGCAAAAATGGATAGAATCAAAAATCATGCTCCAGACATACGAAAACTTCATTTTGTGGACATGAAATATCAAACAAAAGAGTACAGAAAGTATTTTCAAAATATTTTGTCTGCTACTTTTGAAGGGAAAATGAAGCATGATGACGGGATAGACTCTACGGCACAATTATGTGACATGATTTACGGAAATAAAAGAATGGCAAGAGTAGAAGCAACTCAAAACCCATTTTCTTTCGGACGGAGGTATTGATATGACAACCAAAGAATATTTAGGACAGATAAGCCGTCTTAACCGGATGATAAATAATAAGCTGGTAGAGCTTGCACAACTGAAAGAGCTGGCATGCAGCATATCTGCTGTGTCAAACGAAGAAAGAGTTATGACAACGCCAAATTTTGACAAGATAGGAACAAAACAGGCAAAAATTGATGAAATTGAAAGAAACATAGACGCGATGGTTGATGATTATATTATCAAAAGAGATAAGATCATCAGCCAGATAGACAGTATGGAAGATGAGAATGTCTATAATGTGTTGTTTTCAAAGTACATAGAAAAAAAGACATTTGAGGTTATTGCAACTGAAATGAATTACTCCTGGAGGCAGACAATAAGGCTTCATAAAATTGCATTAAAAAGATTTGAGGAGAAGTATGGAGCAACATACTTGAAAATGTCATAGAATGTCATATTGAAAAAATGATATAGTTATAATCGAAGAAGTCAACAAATAGTTGAACACTTTACCATCCCACATTGGAAGAGCATCGAAGAGGAATCTCCGGTGCTTTTTCTTTTTCAAAGAAAAGAGGACTTTATGGTATATACACCAAAAACAATATATTGCCCGCGTTGCGGAAGAAAAGTTGCCACACACGATGGGCGTTCAACAATGCAAATTTCTGTTGAGTGCAGAAAATGCCACAAGAAAGTTGTTTTTTATCCGGAGAATGGAAAAACAGAATTAAAATCTCTTCCAATCCGGTCAACATCCAGTGGGATGACGTTTATTTAGGAGCCAATTATGAATAATAAATCTCTCCAAGATCTTGTTAAGGGCTGTTATGGGCGAAAAATTTTATATACTGATGTTGAAACCATCACAGCAGACAATATTGTCAAGGTGGTTGGAGACTGCATAGGTAATTATTATTACAACAAAACCATCATAGAATACCTATGGCGGTATTACAAAGGAGATCAGCCGATTTTATACCGATTAAAGGTACAAAATGCTGATATTACAAACAAAATAGTAGAAAATCATGCGTATGAGATTGTTCAGTTCAAAGTAGGGCAGACATACGGCGAGCCAATCCAGTTTATCAGTCGAAAAGATGATGATACGATTAACAAGGCAGTGGATGCGCTGAACGACTATCTTGTAGACGCAAATAAGCAGGAAAAAGACATTAAAGCTGGTGAATGGCAGTCAGCAACCGGAACATCTTTTAAGGCTGTGAGATTTTCAAATGGAGAAATACCATTTCAAATTGTTGCCCCTACTCCGATGAATACTTGTGTTATTTATAATCGGAGTACGGAAGAACCGGTGATTGCCGTACAGGAGCTTAAAGACGAAGATGGAAGATGGTACAAACTGTGCTATACGGACAACTATTCATGTAAACTTCAAAACGGAGTAGTTTCTGAATGGAAATTGCATGCATTTGGAAGTATACCTATTGTTGAGTTTCCAAATAATCATGAGAGAATTTCTGATATTGAGCTTGTCATAGGTATTTTGGATGCCATAAACAATATGCAGTCAAACAGAATGGATGGAATTGAGCAGTTTGTTCAGTACTGGGTTAAGTTTGTGAACTGTGAAATCGACCAAAAAACGTTTGAAGAGATGAAAATGAGCCATGCTTTGACGGTAAAGTCCAATAACAAGGATAACAAAGCCGATGTTGAAATCATGACGCAGGAACTTAACCAGAGTCAGTGCCAAGTGGCAAAAGATGATCTTTGGGACAATGCCTTATCAATTCTTGCTATACCAAACAAACAGGGGAACACTGGCGGAGATACACAGGGCGCAGTAGAGTTGAGAAATGGTTGGGATTTTTCAAAGACAAGAGCAAAATTAAAAGACCCAATTGTGAAATCGGCAGAGAAGAGACTTGCAAAAGTTGTCTTAAATGTAATACGCGTTAAGGACAAGGATTTGAAATTGTCAATGAGGGATTTTGATGTGCAAATCAATCATAGCCCGCAAGACAATATGTATACAAAGTCGCAAACACTATATCAGCTTTTAGAGTGCGGCATACATCCTCTTATTGCCATTAAAACGGTGGGGCTTTGGGGAGATGCTGAAAAGACATTCCTCTTGTCTAAGCCATATATAGATGCGTTGTGGAAAACCATTGATGATGCAGAAGAGCAGGAACAAAAAGCACAGGAAATTGTAAATCAATTAAATAAACAGCAAAATAAGACAGCTACCGAGTAATCGGCGGCTGTTTTTATTTTATAAAAATTCGCAAAGTTGTGAGCGTAAAAAACAACAGTGTCATTCGGTGTCGTTGCACCGCAAAAATTCGTAAAGACATATCGGAGGTAATCAATGAAAAGAGAAGAGTTAATTGCAATGGGTATCAGTGAGGAAAATGTTGAGAAAATCATTGCTGATTACGGCAGTGCCGTACAGAGAGAACAGGCAAAAGCAGCAGAGCTTAAGGCAAAGGCAAACAGCGCAGATGAGTTGCAGAAAAAGCTGGATGAAATGGAAGCAGGAAATCTCACGGAACTTGAAAAAGCAAACAAGGCGTTAGAGACAGCAAATCAGCAGATTGCAGATATGCAGAAGAAAAACGCCATTAGAGACCAGCGCGAAGCATTGATGGAAAAGTTAAAAATCAATGCAGAGCAGGCAAAATCCGTTGTCAAGGATAATGGAAGCCTTGATTATGACGCTCTTGGAAAGATTACAGCCGAAAAGGAAACCGCGGCAGCGCAGGCAAAGGAACAGGAGATTGCGAATAATTCTGCAAATCCGGGCGGCGGTACTGCAGGTGGAGAGAATAAAAAAACGGCAGATGTTGAAAATGCCGAAAGTATCAGCTTTGGCGAACCGGCAAAAAATGCAGAAGCCAAAGACCATTATGTTTTATAGGAGGTAAATTATGGGAAAACCAATTGAAAGAGACTTTACACAGAGTAAAGGAATTTTAAAATTCTTTCCTTATGAGGGTGCGGCGTGCATCGTTCCGCAGACAATGGTAACAAGTGCCGATGCAAACGGAAAGAAGATTGCAAAGGCAGGGACACCGTTCCCAAGCAATGACGAATCTTGCAAAGGGTATCTTCTGGAAGATGTTGACGTAACAATGGGAGATGCGCCTGGAACTTATGTATATCAGGGTTCTATTGACAGCGCAAAGGTAACGGCAAATGGAGTGACCGTAGAAGCAACTGCAAAAGCAGCAACACCGCGTGTCACTTTTTTTGATTAAGAAATGGAGGTATTAGAGAATGGCATTACCATTAGCAGAAGCATTTACCGCAAGAAGTCTTGGGGTTATGTGGAATAATTATGAAAAAACGCTTGGTTCTGCGCCTTACTTAGGTAGACAGAAATTTGGAACCAGAAAACAGGACAGCCTTGAACTTAGATTTATCAAAGGGAAAAACGGTCTTCCGGTATCATTAAAGGCATCCAATTTTGATGCGCAGGCAGAGTTAAGAGATGTCGGTGGATTTTCGGATATTCAGAACGAGATGCCGTTCTACCGTGAATCTTACATGGTAACAGAGCGTGAAGAGCAGGAGTATGCAAATTACCAGTCGGCAGAAAATTCCAACATGGCAAACCAGGTGCTTAGAGAAATCAGCAAAAAACCGATGATGCTGATTGAGGGCGCAAGAGTAGTGCCGGAACGCCAGATTTGGCAGTTATTAGCACCATCTGATGGTATTCCAAGAGTACAGGTAACAATTGGTGGCAAGAGCTACTATGTTGATTATACTTCCGATAATGGAGTATCGCACAAGAGAGACCATTACAAAGATATTTCTGGAAGCGATACCGATAAATGGTCTGCATCCGAAACAGCAACGCCACTTGATGACCTTATCGAGATTAAACGTGAGTTTGCAAAGAAAACCGGATATTCCCTTGCACGTTTTAGCATGAATACAGAAACGTGGGAGATGGTTCTTAAGGCAGAAGACACAAAGAAACAGGTGCTTGGAATTACTGCTTACAATGGAGGTATTCGTTTACAGCAGGGGCAGGTTACAGAGTATCTTAGAGGATACGGCATCGAGATTGAAGTTTACGACAAACTTTACATCGACCCGGCAGACGGTGCCACCAAATATTTTATTCCTACAGGAGTTATTTCAGCGCAGGCATCCGGCGTGTACCTTGGAGATTATGTCTTTGGAAAGACACCGGAAGAGAGAAGCGGAAGTTTAACAGACGGAAACCTTTCTATTGTAGAAACCGGTATTTCGGTGTATACATACGCAACAAATCATCCGATCAACACTCATTGCGTTGTGTCAATGATCGGATTGCCTACTTTTGAGGGCATGGACAGCGTTGTTGTCATGAAAGTTGCGTAGGAGGTGCGGTATGATTGCTGAATACACGGTAAAGCGCAATGGAAAATGGTACAAAGCAGGAGATGAAATCCCGGACATTGTTTCGGGAGAGAAATCTTCCGGCGGGTACACCAAGACAGAGATTAACAGAATGAGCACTGCTGATTTACAGGCACTTGCCGCTGAACATGGGATCGATGGTGCAGAAGAAATCAGTGGAGCGGAACTGAAACGCATTTTGATCGAGCAGTTCGGATTATAGGTAGGGAAGAATGGACGAATATACAACATTAGAGCAGGTCAAAATCAGACTGAAACAATTTCATATTGAAACCGTTACGGATGAAGATGGTGTTACTTCTGATGTTGTCGTGTTCGACCAGAAAGAAGATAACCCTTACATTGAACAGCTTATCAAGCAGGCAAGAAATGAAGTGGTACGCGAGCGGAATTACCCGGAAAGCTACACGGATGAAAAAATATCCGAGGATTTGAAACAGCTTGAGGATGTAATCGTCAATTTAGCCGTGTACGACCATTCACAGGCAGGAGAATCCTATATGGAAAGTTATTCAGAAAACAACGTAAGCCGTAGCTGGAAAGACAGGGAAAGCTTGTTCGTAGGGGTATCCACGTTTGTAAAACCTTTGCGACCTATCTGACATGAGTAGAAAATGAATCTGTTTTTTGCAAAGCAATTATCAGTTTTTTAGAAGATTGTGCGTTACGTTTTGTCGACGTCGACAAAACGTAGCAGGCGGCACACATTGAGCGGTGGTGGGCGGTGTGCCATAAAAATGAAAGGCGGTATATGATTTGACGATTGAAATATCAACAGCAATCATTATAAGCGTGCTGTCGCTTGGTTTTTCCGTCTTTATGGGCTTGAAGAGCAACAAAAGGACAGACAACACGGATCTTGAAGAACGCGTGAGGGAGAACACACGCATTAACATGAAGTTGGATGCCATTTCAAACAACACGACCGAGATCAAAAATGAAGTTTCAGAGATGCGAAAAGAAATCAATTCTCATGACAACAGGATCATAAAGGTGGAGGAAAGTGTGAAATCGGCTCATCACAGAATTGACGGAATAGAAACCCGTCTTAATGATGAAAAGGAGGTTTAATCATGGATATTATACAGTCGGTAATTGCTAACATGACAATTATTCTGGCGATTATTGGTACGCTGGCATTTGTTGTGTCTGTGGTAACACAGGTAATCAAAGGTGTAGGCGTATTTTCTAAGGTTCCGACGGACATCTTGGTATTTGTTCTTTCTATCGGAATCACGGTCGCTGCGTTTGTGGCATACATGCAGTACATCCAGACATCAATTTTATGGTATATGATCTTGGCAGCTATTATTGCAGGATTTATTGTTGCGTTTGTCGCAATGTATGGATGGGAAAAGCTTTCTGAGCTGTGGAAACGGTTCGGCAAGGATGTGAAGTGAAATGCTTGAGATCAATAAGCAAAAAATGAGTTATTCGCAGCAAAGCGGCAAGGTGCCGGTATATGTGACGGATGATGATGGTAACATCGAATATTCTTCGTACACGGATTCTGATGGTAATGTAATTTATTACCTTGATGATGACGGGAACAAGATACCGAAGACAACCGGAGAGTATACCACAGGTTATGAAAAGCCTGTGGTTTTTTATTCTTCAATCAGCAATAAGTTGAGCGAAGCACTTATAAAAGAATTTGGCGTAGATAACTCTACAAATTTTGTTCAGATCGTAGAAGACAAAGGAAAGCTTCCATTGAGCGTCGGATCTTTGGTATGGAAACGGTCAGATGTAAGGTACAAAGATGAAGAGAATACAATCGTTGACGAAAATTCGGCTGATTACATCGTAAAAGGTGTTGCAGACGAGGGATTGACGGTTGATTTGTTCTTATTGCAAAAAAATGTGAAGTAGGTGCGGCATGGGGAAGAAAGTAATCACAATGAGCCTGTCTGAAAAGTCTATTCAGAATGCAATACAAGAGCTTAGAGCCTATCAAAACAGCTTAATATATAAATGTCAGCTATTGGCAGAAAAACTCGCGGAAAAGGGCGTAGAGATTGCCAGAGTGCAAATTGCTGACCTTGACGCAATATTTACATCGGAACTGATTTCAAGTGTTCACGCGGAATATGAAGGAAGCACTAAGGGCGGCGGGATATGGGCGGTAATAGCCGGTACAGACCATGCCGCATTTGTTGAGTTTGGAACCGGAATTGTTGGACAGCAAAGTCCTTATCATGGGAAACTGCCGGAGGGTGTTTCGTGGCAGTACGCAAGTGGAAAAACTATACATCAGATTTCAGATGGAAGATATGGATGGTTTTATCAGGACGACAATGGCGATTGGTGGTTTACAGAGGGAATGCCAAGCCGACCATTCATGTATCTGACCGCGAATGAGTTGCGGCAGATTGTTACACAGACAGCGAAGGAGGTGTTTGGATAATGGCAGACAACCAGTGGGTATATGATCTTGAAACAAACATTTTCTCCAATGTTGCAACGATAGCCAAACCAAAACTCAAGAAAAAATACAAAAGCATGAATTTTGACACTGCATTTACAACGGTTGAAAAGAACCTTGATAAAAACCCTGTTTTCCCGACTATTTACATCCATGAGATGCCGGGGCTTGAACGTGGGGCAGATTTAGAGGGCACATCCGTAAATGCGGTGCAGGAAACAATACAGGTTGACGTCATTACAAACACAAAGCAGAGCGATGCAAAAGGGATTATGGCTATTTTAGCTGATGCCTTTAAACAGATGCGATTTCAAATTACAGCAATGCCGGAGTTTAAAAATGACAGTGAAAAAAAATTTAGAAGCGTTGCAAGGTTCCGGCGGATAATCGGAGCCAACGACAGATTGATGTAAAAGAGCCGAAAGGCTCTATTTTTTATGCACCGGGTGCAAAAAGATGCGCCCGATAACCGCATTATTTGGCGGTAGAAAGAGAGGTAAAAATGGCAGAAGCAGGATTGTCTACGTTAGGCATTACGTTTGGCTATGGAACAGAAACCACAGCCGGAACAAAGCCTACATCGTTTAAACAGCTTACAAGAATTAACGCAATCGGCGGTATCAACATTGAGCCGGAACAGATTGACGCATCTGCATTAGAAGATGCTATTACCAGATATGTAAAGGGTCGCGCAGATACCGGTGGCTCTTTCCCTATCACGGTAAACCTTACGGATGCCACAAAGGAAGAGTGGGAAGCACTTATCACGGCGTATAAGGCGCTTTCCGGCGGGAAAAGAATGTGGTTTGAAACTATTATCCCGGGATTTACCGACGCGTTTTTTGTTGTGGCTCAGCCGCCAGAGCAGATTCCACAGCCGGAGATTGGTCAGAACGAACTTTTGACGGTTGAAATGAATCTTACCATTGAAGAATACAAGGGCATGGACACCGCTGTAGCTTTTACACCGGGGGAATAACACGTCAGTCGAATAGTTCGGTTGGATCGGCTGACGATAACCAGACAACCGAGCCAGAGCTTGAAGAAACAATTTAAAAGAACAGGGCGGTCTTCTGACTGCCCTTTCCCTATAGAGAGGGAGAAAGGGAAAGTATATGACAAAGATTAAACTTGGAGAAAAGGAACTGAATATCAAATTTGGGTATGAAGCTACTTATAAGAGTGGGATCATTGCCAAAATTGTACAGTTAGATCAGATAGAGGACGGAATCGAACAAGTTAATGCAGTTCTTATGCTTCTGCCGGAATTGATTCTTGTTGGAGCGCAGAAGTTCCATGAAAAAGAGTTTGGATATGATCCGAACAATGAGGAACAGAAAGAAAAGCAGATGAAAAAAGTGTTTTCTATGCTGGATGATTACTTTGATCAGGAAGATGCAGATGGAAATATGTTGTATGAATCATTGCTGACGGAGATTCTTGCAAACGGTTTTTTATCCAAAATGCTCAATCAGGAGCGCAAGAAAGTACCGAAACGGAAGTAAAGACAGGAGAACCGGAAGAAATTACATGGGAAAGATATTGTACAGAAATCCGCCCATTTTGGCTTTTAGTTACGAAAGGGTATGGATTTACTGTGCATGACATAGACACGTCCTGTCCGACTGATTTACAGCCTTATGCGGATGCTTACAACTTAGATAAAAAGCAAAGAGACAATGAGATGTGGATGTGGTTTGGAACATATGGATTGTCTGCGGTATCGGTGGCAGTAGAACATTGCCTTGCCGGTCGGAAAGCAAAATCAAAGTATATTGAAAAACCAATCAATGAGCAACAAGGAAAAGATGATTCAGAAATGACGGAAGAAGAAATAAAGAAACAGAGAGAGCTATTTGTGGCAAAACTTAAAGTCATGCAGTCAAACTATGAGTTGAGCCACCCAAAACAAGAAAAGAACTTGGAGGTATAAATATGAGAATTGGATCTGCAAGACATGATGAAAATGGGAAATTGACCGGTGGAAGACCGGGAGATCAGACCGGAACAGAAGTAAGTATGCAAAACTTTTATGTTCATAAAAAAGGATGGTATGTGTTAAGGCCAAAAACAAAAGATATGGCGGATAAACTGGCAGAATCAATGATTACAGCGTGCAATAATGATAATATTGGCTACTGTCAGGGACACCGGCTTGGAATTGTCAAATATGGTATTAATTCAAAAGTAAAAACAGAAGCAGATTGCGGCACAACGGTACGTGCATGCATTATTCATGCAACTGGAAAAGATGTTGGAAATTTCACCACAGCAAATGAAAAATCTGTACTTCTTTCTAGTGGCATGTTTGATGACATTGGAGGTTATGCGGCAGGAATGGTTCTTTACAATGGAGATGTTCTTGTCACAAAAACAAAAGGTCATACAGCGATTGTGACAAGCGGAAACCCTAGAAAAAATGTAAAAGATCATTTAAACCCATACCCGGAACCTGCAAGGATTTTAAAGAAAAAATTCCCTTGCATGAGAGGGGATGATGTGAGATGGCTTCAGACGGAGCTTATTTATCACGGATGCCTGGATGAAAAAGATAAAAAGGGAAACAGTAATGTGGACGGTATTCTTGGAAATGATACGGCGACCGGTATTGGAACATTCCAGAAAAAAGTCGGAATTACAGTAGATAAGAAATGCGGACCGGTTACAAGAGAAAAATTAAAAGAGTAGATCAAGGACGGTAAGGTGTCACAGCCTACCGTCTTTTTATTTTGCATAGAAAGTTGGTGCATATATGGCAGACATTGATGAATTACAAATAAAAATCAAAGCTGACTCTGCAAAAGCAAGTAATTCCATAGAAAGCCTTGTAAACAGCATGAATAGGCTCCGGGAAAGCATATCGTTTGACACTGCAAAACTTTCAAATATTGCAAGCGGAATCAGAAGCATTTCCGATGCAGCTACCGGGTTCAAAGGTGGTAAATCTTCGGAAATCACATCAATGGTGCGGGCACTCAATAAATTTTCTGGTGTTGATGCAAATTCTATCCACGGAATATCTTCTGCTGTGAGAGATCTTGCATCTGGAATAGCAAGTGTTAAAGCTGTTGATACAAGCGGACTCACAAGCATGGTGTCGGCACTGTCAAAAATTGGTGGCAAGGCATCTACACAGGCGACAAAGAATCTGCCGGCTTTATCTGCGCAGTTACAAAACTTTGTACGCCAGATGAACAAGATAGGTGCATTGAATTTTGATATGACCAATATGAGCAACCTTGTAACAGCCATATCAAGGCTTGGAAGCGTTGCAAGCGGACGTGCAGTAACAAATATACCTTTGCTTGCTGACAACCTTAAATATCTGTTTGAGACACTCTCAAAAGCACCAAATGTAAGCGCAAATATTTTACAAATGACACAGGCACTTGGAAATCTTTCAAACAGATCTGGCGGTGCGATTACTGGATTAAATAACAGCATCAGTAATCTTTCCGGTTCTTTCCTTGGATTTAAGACATCCACAGGAAAAGCATTGATCGGACTCAAGTCATTCACAAGACAGATTTTGTCCTCTATGGGGATTTATCTTGGTCTGTACGGAGCGATAAGAGGAATAAAAAATGCAATCGACATATCATCCGCATTAACAGAGGTTCAGAACGTTGTTGATGTTACTTTTGGTGACATGTCAAAAAAAGTCAATGACTTTGCACAGGACTCTATACGTCAGTTCGGTATGTCAGAACTGACATTGAAACAGACGGCAAGCCGATTCCAAGCAATGGGAACAGCCATGGGAATTGACAGTAGTTTGATAAAGAAAGCTAATGAGTTTTTGAATAAGCAGACAGATGGCTATATTGGTTTGTCTGATTCCATGGCTGATGTGTCTTTGAATTTAACAAAATTAACTGCTGATATGGCATCTCTGTATAACATAGATCAGGATGTTGTGTCGCAGGATTTAGCTGCAATATTTACCGGACAGACACGTCCATTAAGAGATTACGGTCTTGATCTTACACAGGCAACCCTTAAAGAGTGGGCGATGAAACAGGGATTAGATTCTGATATCGAGTCTATGTCACAGGCTGAAAAGACAATGCTCCGGTATCAGTACGTCCTTGCCAATACGCAGACAGCACAGGGAGACTTTGCGCGTACTGCTGATTCGTGGGCGAACCAGATCAGAATTTTAAAACAGTCGTTCGAACAGCTTGGCAGTGTTATTGGTGGGGGATTAATCAATGCTTTCAAACCATTCGTAAAAGCACTCAATTCCGTTTTACTGGTTGTTATCAGCTTTGTTACAAAGGTTACAAACGCTTTAGGCGCAATCTTCGGATGGAAATATGAGGATTCCGGTGCAGGTCTTGCGGATAACTTTTCAGATGCGGCAGAAAGCGCAGGCGATGTTGCTGACAATACCGGACAGGCGGCAAAGAACATTGATAAGATGAATAAAGGTGTCCGTCAGTTTGATGAATTGAAACTGATTACAACAAATGATGGTTCTGGCAAAAAAGGTTCGGGCGGTTCCGGCGGTGGTGGCGCATCAGGCGGTGCCAGTGGCGGTAAACTTGTCAAGACAGATACTATTTTTAAAAATTACGAAAGTGATATTAAAAATCTGAAACAACTTGGAAAATACATCAGTGATGCCTTATCAAAAGCTATGGAGTCTATCAACTGGGATAAGATTTATTCCAAGGCAAGAAACTTTGGTAAAGGCTTGGCAGATTTCCTTAATGGTCTTATCAATCCGAGACTGTTTGGAAATGTAGGAAAAACGATTGCCGGGGCACTGAATACGGCGATTTATGCCACACTTTCCTTTGGTCAGACATTTGACTGGTCAAACCTTGGAAAATCACTGGCAGAGGGAATAAATAAATTCTTCAAAACATTTGATTTTAAAGCACTTGCAGAAGATATAAATACTTGGGTACAGGGAGTTTACAAGACAATTAAGACCATGATAGAAAATATCAAGTGGTCTGATGTTTGGAAAGGCGTAAAAGATTTTCTTTCAAACATTGATATTGAGACAGTTGAAATTCTTCTCGGAGCGTTTGCTTTGAAACTTGCAGGAAAACTGTTAACAGGGAAACTTCTCAAGGAGACTATTGGGAAATTAATAGGAGCGAAATTCACAGCCGCTTTTGGTCAAACGGCGGTAAAATCATTGCTATCATATGCAATTCCTATTTCGCTTGCTGTAGTAGTGGCAACGCTTTCTTTTACGATTGGAAAGAAAAGCGTGAACAAAGATAAGCATGAGCTTATGGAATCGCTAAATAGAGGTGGAATCACACAATACATACAGGATAGCATAAAGAAATTTTTTATAAATCCATTTGAAAGAATAGATATCTTTGGCGGAGGAGCACTACACAATAAAACGGCTGAATGGAGCAAACAGTTAGATGATTTTGTGAAAAATCTTCCTAAAAAGCAAGATTATAAATCATTAGATGATTTCCAGAAAGCAGTTAATGAATATAACGAAGAAGTTCCATTAAGCTTAAATGTTCCAAACACTACTGAACTTACTGGATTTTTTGATAAATGGAAGAAAAAGAATGGATTTGATGGCGAATTTAGCTTAAAAACATGGATAGATGAGTGGAAAGAACTGAACGGATTGGAAGATGTTGATTTACATGCAAATGTTGTTCTTCCAAATTTACAAGAGAAGATTTCCGAGTTCAAAGACAATGTCAAAGAATGGTGGGGATTGAATGTAGAACTACCCGTTCGCAATAAATTAACAACAACTTTAGAGGATGTTTCTTCATGGTGGGAAGATGTAAAAGAATATTGGGGAGAAAAAAAGCTTTCAATACAGACAGAAATAGGAGAAATAAAAGGTAAAATAGAAGAAAAGTGGAATGAAGCCTTAACTTACATTCAGGAGAATATTTTCCCGTGGTTCACAAAAGAAAAGTGGATGGAAGTAGGAAATGGAATAAAAGAGGGATTATCTGCTAAATGGGATGAATTTTCCGATTGGTGGCAAAAGACAGGAATATATAACTGGTGGGAAAATCATGTGAAGCCATGGTTTACAAAAAAAAGATGGGATGAGCAGGGAGACGGAATGAAAAAAGGTCTTTCTGAAAAATGGGGCGAATTTAGTAACTGGTGGAGTACATCTGGAATTGGTTCTTGGTGGACAAATCATGTAGAACCGTATTTTACAAAAGATAATTGGACATTCAGTGGCATTTCTGACGGATTGAAGCAGGCATTTGATAATGCTGTTGCAGGAATTAAGCAGGTATGGAATAATTTTGCAACGTGGCTTAATTCAAAACTGTCTTTTTCATGGGATTCTGTAAATATTGGTGGAAAAGAAATAATTCAAGCTGGCAATATTAACCTTGGAAAAATCCCAACGTTCGCCGCAGGAGGTTTTCCAAAACAGTACAGCATGTTTATGGCAGGAGAAAACGGCGTACCGGAAATCCTTGGAACAGTTGGAGGAAAGACAGCAGTTGCTGGGGGGCAGGAGATCACAGGTATTCGTGATGCTGTATACAGTACGTCACAGCAGGAAATTGCGTTACTTAAACAGCAAAATCAGTTATTGCAAGGAATCCTCGAAAAAGAATTTGGTGTGACACAAGACCAGATAGGAAGAAGTGCTAGAAAATACGCAAGAGAATATTTTAATAGAACGGGCAGAGAAGCATATAGTTTCTAGTGACAAATACCGCTACTTGTGGTAGAATCATTTTATTACAAGTGGTGGGAGGAAAAGCTATGAATGAAAAAAGTGAAACAAAATTATGCAAGTACTGTCAGACGGAGATTCCAGCTAAAGCAAAAATTTGCCCTAATTGCAAAAAAAAGCAGGGTGGAGTAACAAAGTGGTTTGTTGCGGTGGTTATAGTTATAATCCTGTTGATTGCCATATTTGGCGGAAACGGAGAAAATAACGATGCAGTTGCTGATTCTACCGAGCAAAATAAAAAAGTCTCTTCTATTAGTACGGTAGATAACAAGGAAGCGACAAGAGAAGAAGTTTCTGATTCTGATTTTTTGGTAAAAGAGTATCTGTACGAAAACACAATAGGAGACACATTAGATTTTTTGATTGTAACAAATAATTCAAACACGAATGTCGCAATTTCTGGGAACGCTATAGCCAAAGATTCAAGTGGGAATTCAATAGGAGCCGCCGACATGAGCATTGATGTATTGGGAGCAGGGGAAACATCTATTGGCGTTTTCTATTTTGATAGTGTGTCCGGAATTGACAAGGTGGATTACACATTAGATTATGACGAAAACCCATATTATAAACCGGTTGTAAATGATTTATCCGTTGAACAGACATTTAATGATGAAAACGTGACTGTATCCGTGACCAATAAAAGCACAAATCCGGCGCTTTTTGTAAGCGCGTATGCAATATTTTTTGACAGTAGTAATAATGTGGTAAATTACAACAGCACATATATTACAGATTCAGACAGTGAGATTAAACCAGGGAAAACTATTTCAGATCAGCTTGATTGCTATGGGAAATACGATCATGCAGAAGTATATTTTACTGGAAGAGCAGATAAATAGAATAATAAACTAAGGGAGAAGAATGTATGTACGACAAAGAAAAAGGGATTTATCCATCTGGAGGATATCTTGTTGGTAGAGATTTACCATTGGGCGGTTATGTTTTTACTGCAAAAAACGGTCAAAAAGGTTGCGTTACTCTTTACAAAAGCTATAAAGATTTTAAAGAAGAGGAAATGGAATTAACCTATGAATACTTTGAAGAAGATTATCATTTATCGCTAATGGAAGATGGTAATTACTTATTGGTGGAAAATGCAACAATACAGAAAATATAAGAGGAAGCGCAGAGATGCGCTTCTTTTTTGATTTATTTAGCACCTATCATACACGGTAGGTGCTATTTTTGTACCCATTTTTAGGAGAATAGCCATGAAAAAATATAAACCAATAGACTGGGGTAAGTGCTCGGAAAACCGGACACCAATAGGAAATCCGAATAATTGCCTTGTGGCGGATATTCTGCCGGATGGAAAAACGGAAATCTTATTTTTAAGCGACAATAACGGCATCCATATCAATAGATTCAGAAACGAAAAGTAAGCGGAGGTGATCGTATGGCATACAGCGGATGGCTTTTAAAGATTGGAAATTACATAGTGCCAATGTCTTTTATGAAAGCGGAATCATATAGTCCATATGTCAATATGCAGGATTTAGATGATTATACGGATGCCAATGGTTATCTGCATAGAAATGCCGTGGAGTTAAAGGCGTTAAAGGTCGAATTTGAGACCCCGGCTATGCTGACAAATAAGACTTTCAATGAGGTTTTAAATAATATCAGAAGCCAGTTCACAAATGCGACAGGGAGAGCCTGCTATATCACAGCGTATATCCCGGAATATGACGATTATGTGACGCAGTACGGCTATATGGCAGATTTTCAGCCTACGATATACGGAACATATGATGGAATAATTCGTTACAATTCAGTTCGGCTTGCTTTCATAGGGGGTGTGTACGGTGGTTAATTATAAATATGGCGACTTGTTCAAAAAAGATACGGTCGATAAGCAGTTATCCATCGTATCTGATGACGGAAAAGTCAATATCACAAATACAGAGCTACACCAAGAAAAATTCGAATTGACCGAAAGTTTGTGTTCAGAACAGGAATTGACGTTTGGTTCGTGTGAAGCCGCCATGATTAAATTCACGGTGTCAAATACATTTTTGCCAATGAAGGGCAGATGGATGACAGTAAGGATGTCTCTTGGTGGACATGCAGATATCCCGTTCCAGTTCGGACGATATAAGGTTGATTCTGATACGCCTACGGCAGACAGGACGTGCCGTGATGTTGTCGCATATGATGCTCTTTATGACATTTTAAATGCAGATGTGGCAGCATGGTATAACACTGTCTTTCCATCCCATAAAGAGCAGCAGAAAGATAAAGATGGAAAAATCACGACCGTTACAGTTTATGATCCGGTCACTATGAAGCAGTTCCGGGACAGTTTTTTTAAGCACTTCAGGATTGAGCAGGCTGACATTATACTGGTTAATGACGGCATGTCTATTGAAAAAACAGTTGCAGTCACGGCATCCAGCGAGACAAGTTCTGATACAGAGGAATCGAGCACCATAGGCGAATCTATGAGCGGCAAGGAAGTGTTGTCCTGTATTTGTGAGCTCAATGGCTGTATGGGGCACATTGGGCGTGACGGGAAGTTTCATTATATTTATCTGGAACAGGAGATACAGGGATTATATCCAAGGAATGATCTTTATCCGGCGGATGATTTGTTTCCAAGAGATCCGAAAAGCAACCGGATCGGGAAAGATTTATATATAACGGCTGAATATGAAGATTTTCTTGTTAAAACGATCAATAAGTTACAGATCCGGGAGCAGAAGAATGATATCGGCGTGATCGTGGGTACTGGAGACAATACTTATGTGATCGAGGATAATTTTCTTGTATATGGCAAAGGCACAAAAGAACTGAAAGGCATTGCAAAAAATATCCTTTCCAAGATCAGAGGGATTGTTTACCGCCCGTTTACAGCGGACTGCAAAGGAAATCCGTGTCTTGAGGTCGGGGATGCAGTGCGGCTGCCGACCAGATATGAACTGATTGAGTCCTATATTCTGAAAAGAACCCTGAAAGGTATACAGGCTTTGCGTGATGATTTGGAAGCGGATGGGGAAGAGTACCGGACAAACGGGGCGAACGGAATACAGAAAAGTATTTTAAAGCTCAAAGGCAAGAGCAATGTGTTGGAGCGAACCATTGAAAAGACACAGAGCACGATAACTGATGTTGAGAAGGGATTGCAGTCACAGATCACGCAGACCGCAACCGAAATTCGCACAGAAGTTAAAAATACAACGGATGGTTTATCATCGAGAATCACGCAAAATGCGAGCAGTATTACAGCAGAAGTTAAAAGGGCCCAGGGACAGGAAGTTGAACTTGCAGCAGCTATTAAAATTAATGAGGACAAGATTACAGCGGAAGTTACGAGAGCAAGCGAAGCAGAGGGCGATTTGTCCGGAAATATAGAGGTAACTGCAACTAAGATACGGTCAGAAGTCAGTGCTTCGTTGAAGGCATGGAATATTGATGGCTATGATATTAATTATTATGGTTTTGGAAAACCCCAAGATACTTACCCTGCATCATCCAAATATAATGGACGCAGTTTTTTAGATCAGGATAGTGGAAAATTGTATGGCTGCGATCCGGATGGCGGAATTAACAGCGGTAAATATAAATGGACATTGATAACCACGCTTAAGCAGCTTTCATCCAATATGTCTAGTGCGATTACGCAGACATCAAAGGGGATCGAAAGCAAAGTTACAAGAGACAGCGTCATTTCAGAAATCAACCAGTCAGCCGAGGGCATAAAAATCAAAGCAAAACTGCTTGAATTAAAAGGTTCTATGGAAATGACCGGGGGATATATGCATATTCAAGCGGAAGAGTCTGTAGAAAACCTTATTGAATTTAAACGCAGTGGAACACTTGTACAGATGGGAACGGATGGATTTCGAACAGTGGAAGGGACGCTTGAAAGTCCTGTTCATAAATGTACGGTTCAATATAATCAGGTTTCATTGCATAAAGGCGCAAACGATAATGACCACATGATGATCCATTTAGACGGAGATACCGGAGTAGGTGGATTCAGAGGTGGAGTAATTAATGGATCTGACAAAAGAATAAAAAACACAATTTTAGATTTAAGCAAAAAGCAATCATCTGAGTTTATTTATTCTTTAAGAGCAAAATCGTATCGTTATAATTTCGAAAAAGATGGGTTCCATCATGGATTTATTGCACAGGATGTTTTGAAAAAAGCGGAAAAAGGGTGGAATATTTGTCCAAAAACGTTTTCAGACAGCAATGGGAAAAAGTATTACGGACTGAAATATACGGAACTGATTGCTGATCTGGTTGCCACAGTGCAGTTGCAGCATGACGAGATAGAACAGTTAAAGGAAAAGGTGGAAAATCTATGATAAATGCAAAAATCCGGGAATTTGAAAACGACATTATAAATTATGCAAATTTGTGTGAGGATGTCCCAATCGAAGCTAAGTACCTAGTGTTTAAGGATATTCTGCAGCAGATTAAGGAAGAAGCAAACAGACATGTTATAGCCGAACGGGAGCAGATGAAGCTTGCAAAGGAAAGGGAGAGTGAGGACCATGAACAAAGCGCATAGTGCTATTAATTGGGAGAATTATCCGAGTGATGAAACACCGCTTAATGAAAGCAATCTTAACAAAATGGACGCAGCTATTGGCGTTATTGATGATCGTGTAATCACTCTTGATACCACAAAAGCCACGAAAACAGAAGTGGCTACCCTTGTTGCAGACGTGACCTTTGAGGAATCGACCGGAATCATTACGATCACAAAAAAGAACGGTTCTAAGATTACGATTGATACACAGATGGAGAAAATCGCAATCAACTTCGTTTATAACCCGACCACACAGCAGATTATCCTGACTCTGATTGATGGCACGAAACAGTACATAGACCTGTCGGCACTGATTACACAGTATGAGTTCCTTGATTCTGATACGGTAGCTTTTTATATTGATAAGGATGGAAAAGTGTCTGCCATCGTCAAAGAGGGTAGCATCGAGGAAAAACACTTGGAGCCAAACTATCTTGCGAAAATCAAAGTGGAAGTGGCAAAGGCAGAGTCAAGCCAGCAGGCAGCGGCAAAGTCCGAAGCCAACGCCAAAGCAAGTGAGAATGCTGCAAAAGCCAGTGAAACAGCGGCAAAAACATCCGAAACCAATGCCAAAGCGTCAGAGACAGCGGCAGCGAAGTCAGCTACGGCGGCAGAGGCATCCGAAAGCAACGCAAAAGTCAGTGAGACATCCGCCAGTGAATCATCCGCCACAGCCACGGAGAAAGCATCATCCGCCAGTCAGTCAGCTGATACAGCAGCCGAAAAAGCAGATATTGCAACTCAAAAGGCTGCGGAGATCATCGGTAAGGCGGAATCTGCAGAAGAAAGTGCAACCAAGGCACAGAGTTATGCTGTTGGTGGTACAGGAAGCAGAGAGGGCGAGGATTCTGACAATGCCAAGTATTACTATCAGCAGGCAAAAGATGTATCAGAAGGACTTAAAGGTGGATTGCAGCCACACGGAACAGTTGCATTTGCAGATCTTCCGGCACTTGCGGATGTTAGCACAGGGTGGATGTTCAATATTTCAGACGAATTTACAACCACGGATGATTTTAAAGAGGGAGCCGGGAATGTAATTCCGGCAGGTGCCAATATTTATAAAACATCAGATGAAAAGTGGGACGTGCTGGCCGGAACTCCAGTTACCGGAATCAAAGGTGTAAATGAAGATTCTTTCCGTAGGGGCAATGTAGAACTCACAGCAGAAAACGTCGGTGCAGTGGCAACCGGTGGAGATACAGCCGAGAACACAACCGCTTTTACGAGTAGTGATGTGGCAGACGGATCAGCGTCAGCATGGACAAGCGTATCAAAATTATCAAGTGGCGAAAAACATTCTTCTATTTTAAAAAAGGTGTCACAGATGTTCAAGAATGTGCGGTATCTCTATAAAATGCTTGGAACGACAGACATTTCTAAGATTGGGAATGGTACTTGTACAGGGGCGATATCATCGTTAAACAGCAGTTTAGGCAATAGTTTTAAAGGCAAGTACGATGTTCTCGTTTCTTCTCTTAGTAATAATGCTACGTGGACACAGTATCAAATAGCCGATGTAACAAAATATAAATTTCTCCAACTTCAAGTTAGAGATGAGAATTATTCTGAAATAGCAAGTAATATTATTGCGTATGATTTTTTTAAAGATTGCAATACGGTTCAAAGAACATTTGGTGTTTGGGCAAACGTCTGGAAAAATTTTGAATATTGCGTTTTATGTTGCTATGTAGACAATACACATGTCGCATTATATGTTGGTACTGGACTTAGACAAGTTGTGTTAAGTGGATTGTACTAATCTATAGTATTTTCCCGAACGCTTGCCAAATAACGGAAAATGTAAGTTCTTCTGCATAATTGTTTTTAATAGTAAACATAATGCCATAGTTATTGTATTCGACATCATATATAGACATTTCGAATCCGAATTGCTTTGGTGTTAAAGAGCATATTGGTGTGTCTATATATTGCTTATTAAATTTTATGGTTACCTTAAGAGAATCATAGGGTTTTATCGCCGCCATATAAACACCGTCTTGCTTTTGATATTTCCCTAAACTTCTGTTTTACGAATAAAGCGGACAACTTGGCACAAAAGAAAACCTATGTAGAAATATAATAAAATTAAGAGCCTAAGAGCCGATTACATGACCATGTGTTGTGTAGCCGGCTCTTTTGCATAAAGCCTACGGGCAGAAAGGAAAATTATGCACTTAAAATTCATCACAGATAAATGGCAGATGCATAATTTTCAACCAGTAATTAATTTTTTAACAAAATTTAAACTAATCAATCGACATTCTGTGACAATAATAAATTTACCTGTCGAAACTTGCGACCGAAAGAAATTGAATGTTTGCGGGAAAATTTGTAAAATAAAATTGTCCGATAAGGGCACTTCAAGTTCTGGCTGAGGGGCGGGATAAGGCGTTTTCTTGTCCCTCAACTACAAACGAGTTTGTAATTTGTAGCATTTTGTCAAATGGGGTTGACGATATCGAACATAAGTTCTATAATTTATGTATCGCTATCGAAAGTGCGGAATGATTGGAGGAAATCAATATGGGGGAAAAAGAGTGCAATGAGGCAACAGCGTTTTACAAGGAAAAAATAACTGAAATGGTCGCGAATTGCGACAATGAAAAATGGTTAAGAATTATATATGTATTTGTTAAAAATTTATTAGAATAGAAAGAAAGCCAAGGGTTTGCGCATTGCCCTTGGCTTTTTCTTATTTGTTTTCTGAAATAGAATCAATAAAATCTTCTAGGTATTTCCAACCGGTATCATCAAGTTTTGATAATGCAGTTACAAGTCTTCTTTTAAAATCACTATTTTCTTTCTTTAGCACATCTGAAAGCAATCTTGTAATTTGTTCATCTTTAGTTTCCGGAACAAACATTTCACCGTTTCCAGTTAGGAACCATTCTTCATTTACGCTTTTACCATTCCAATTTTGTAAGCAAACAATTTTTGAAATTTTGTCGGTAACAGGTCTATCCCCTTTTTCTATTTGAGATAAATAAGTTTGCGCAACTTCAATTCT
>CDZU01007424.1_pt1 | contig 70456 bp, 66 predicted proteins | sample 557441 | NCBI WGS metagenome assembly CDZU01 (sample SAMEA3182114, study PRJEB8094) | gut metagenome | biome: human; feature: gut; material: Stool; isolation source: human stools | place: Canada | collected 2013-06-10
TAAGCTGGTGATGACCCACGACAGTCTCCTCATTGTGAGGTTTGTTTTTTTCCAACCTTGACTGTTGTGGGTCTTCCTGTTTTACGCAAGCCCCGTGTTGCGTTTCAATTTACAATCTGCCGGGAAAAAGGTTCTCCCTCCCCCCGATCCCCCCACCTTTCCAAAACCTTTTATTCAGGTCCCCGACGGCTGTCGTGACATGAAGATCTTGCTGGCCTTGCCGGTCCTTCGGCAGGGCCTTTTTGTTTTTGGGGGAGGCCGTTCGGGGAGGTATTTGGTGAGGATGATGGATGTTTTTTTTGCAGGACAGGCTGTTTCCCTTCGTACGGGCTCTTGGGAGGCTGTTCCCGTGAATTGGCGGGCGGCTTGAAGGCGTGTGCCAGGGCAGGGGACCGGGGCTTGGAGAGGGCGGGAGCCTGACGTGGCGCTTCGGGCCTGATGCCGCTCCGTAGAGGCCACCACGCCGTATCTCGTGACGCACCGGCGCCGGCGTTCCTATAAAGCGCGCCGGGAAGGGGATGGGGGGAGGGGCCCTCTCGCGCGAGTAGCGACCGAATGCTGGCCAGAAGGGCCGTGCCCGTTAGCGACGAAGGAGCTTTACGGGCATCGACAGCAGAGATGAGGGGGCTCCCTTCCCCCCAAAAAAAGCGCCTTGCCCAAAGCGCTTGCTGCAAACGCAAAAAGCCGCGAACGTTTCCACGCTCGCGGCTTTTGTGGGCCGGACACCCGGCAGCGGCTGTTACCGCTGCTTTCTTTCGAACCTGACGGGGTTGGCAGTGCTGCCGCCGTCCGGCTTGAAGGCAAGCTAGCCGTAAAAGGGGGCTGCTGTCAAGCCCCGATCCCCAGCAGGCGGCCCGCATTGCTGAGGATGCGTTCTATGGCGTCCTCGCTCAGGCCGCTCATGGTACGCAGGCGCTCCAGCTCGTGGGCGGGATCATAGAGCGGCCAGTCCGTGCCGAACAGCAGCCTGTCCGGGGAGTGACGGGCCAGCAGCCGCTGCAGGAGCGAGGGCGTCACATAGGGCGTGGTGCTGGAGGTGTCTATCCAGAGGTTCTCAAAGTCGCCCAGGGCCTCCAGGCTGTAATCCCACATCTGATAGCCGCCGAAGTGGGCACCGATGACCCGCAGGCGCGGGAAGGAGCGCATAAGGTCGGCCAGCATGAAGGGGCTGGAAGGGGCCTTGTCCAGGGGATCGTCGCTGCCGATATGGATCTCGAAGACGAAGTCGTCCTGGGCGCTCTCGAAGATGGGCAGCAGGCGGCGGTCGTTGAGCGCGAAGCCCTGGAAATCGGGATGGAGCTTGATGCCGCGCAGGCCGCCCGCCTTCATGCGTTCCAGTTCGTCTTCCCAGTCCACATAGGCCGGGTGCAGGGTGCCGAAGCCGATGACTTCCTCATGTTCCCGCTGCAGCTTCATGGCGTAGTTGTTGGCCGGGATGACCTGCGCGGGGGCCGTGGCCGCACAGAGGACGATGCATCTGTCGATGCCGGCGGCCTTCTCACGCTCCAGAAGGTGCTCGATGGTGCCGTCACCGCGGCAGTCCAGGTGATAGACCGTATTGAGATGGTCCACGGCCTTGTGGGCGATCTTGGGATGGAAGGCGTGGGTGTGGATGTCGAAAAACATGATGGGCTCGGATGTCTTGTGGAAGATGCGTCCCTGAGCCCCTGCCGCTTCCTTTCGGGGGAAAGGACCGGTGGGGAAAGGACAGGGAGGCTGGTGCTTTTGCCGTTCCGTGACCGGAGGCGCAGCACTGGCCGTGCCCGCGCCTTCCGGTGTTGGTTCGTTGGTTATTCCTTCACGCCGTTGACCACGTTGACCGGGGTGCCCTGCTGCCAGCGGAGGATGTTCTCGGCCGTGAGGTTGATGATGTTCTGCCGCGAACGGGCCGTGGCCCAGGCCATGTGGGGCGTGATGAGGGTGTTGGGCGTGTGCAGCAGGGGATTGTCCGCCGCCGGGGGCTCCTTGGCCAGCACGTCCACGCCCAGGCCGCCCAGCTTGCCGCTGTGCAGTGCCTCGGCCACGGCGGCCTCATCCAGCAGAGGGCCGCGGGCCGTGTTGATGAGGATGGCGCCGGGCTTCATGCGGGCCAGGGCCTTGGCGTTGATGATGGCCCGGGTGGCATCGGTCAGCGGGCAGTGCAGGGAGATGACGTCGGCCTGCTGGAAGATCTGGTCCGTGGAGGCGAAAGCGAACGGGCTGTAGGACGGAGGGTTGCGGGGGGCGCGGCAGTTGGCCAGGACGGACATGCCGAAGGCGTGCCCCAGCTCGCCCACACGGCGGCCGATGGAACCGAAGCCGATGACGCCCAGCGTCCGCCCGCGCAGGCAGACGGGCGTGGTCTTCCAGTAGCACCAGGTGTCTTTCCATTCACCGGCGCGGACGCTGGCCGTATGCTCGCCGGTACGGCGGCACAGCTCCAGCAGCAGGGCCCAGGCATGCTGGGCCACGTCGTCCACGCCGTAGGCCACCACGTTGCAGACAGGGATGCCGTGTGCGGCGGCGTCGGCAGTATCGATGATGTCGTAACCTGTGGCCAGGACGGCCACCATGCGCAGGTCGGGCAGGCGGGACAGCGTGCCCGACCGCAGGGGGACCTTGTTGGTGACCAGCACTTCCGCGCCGGCGGCCCGTTCCACGATCAGGTCTTCGGGCGTATCGCCGTAGATGGCCACCTCGCCCAGTTTTTCCAGGGGCGCCCAGCTGATGTCGCCGGGGTTGATGACGTCGCCGTCAAGCACAACTATCTTCATTTTGATCCTTGCTGCGCGCACTGCAAAACGGGCAGGCAGTGTCTGCATGGCCTGTTGCCCGGACAGGCAGGGAAAGAAAAAGGGGCTGTCGCCGCTTTTTCGGGAGCAGTGTAGCCTTAGGCGTACGCCCCCGCAAGGGGCGGCCCTTGGACGGGGGCGAAAAAAAAGGGTCGCCCCGAAGGGCGACCCTTAAAAGCCGGATGGCTGACGACTAGTGAGCGATCACGCAGAAGTCGTCGCGGCGGTTCTGGGCCCACACGCTTTCGCCGGAACCCTGCACCACGGGCTTTTCCTTGCCGTAGCTGATCATTTCCAGCTGGCCGGGGTTCACGCCCAAGCGAACCATGTAGTCATAAGCGGCGCGGGCGCGGCGTTCGCCCAGGGCCAGGTTGTATTCCTGGGTACCGCGTTCGTCGCAGTTACCTTCGATGCGCACGCGGATGCTGGGGTACTTCTTCATCAGTTCAGCCTTGGCGGTCAGCATGTCTTTGTACTGGGGCTGAATGTCGAACTTGTCGAAAGCAAACAGCACGCGACCGTCAGTGATCTGCTGGATGGCAGCACGCATTTCGGGGCTCATGTCATCGACATCGCCGGTGGCGTCCTGGGTCTTCTTGGCGCAGCCGAAACCGGCGGCGAGGGCCATAACCAGAGCAAGGATAAGAGCGTAGCGTTTCATTGTGTGTCCTCCTGAACAGCTCTAACTCCAAAAAGGTACCTTTCCTTTCTGTACACAGCGGATGGCGGTATCCCATCCGCAGAACGGATGGTATATGTGAACCAAGTTTTGTCAAGTCAGGATAGGGGGGATTCCCCTATTTTTTCCAGAAATCTGCCCGGTTTTTCCGAAAAAGCCGGGCAGGACCTCCGGATTTTACAAAATCTGCCAAAAACTACTTGCCGTCAGGCATGCCCCAGCGGGGGAAGGAGGCCGCACCGCCGCCGGTGGGCACCTTCTTGGCATCGCCGCCATGACGGGTGGTCAGATAGATGCCGCGGGAGCCGCCGCGGCTGGAGGCGAAGGCGATGAAGTAGCTGTCGCCGCAGAAGGAGGGCTGCTCGTCGCTGCCGGGGCCGAAGGTGATCTGGCGTTCCAGGCCGGTGACCATGTCCTGCACGAAGATGCGGTGGCCGTATTCGGTCATGCGGCTGTAGGTCACCAGGGTGCCGTCAGGCGAGAGGTTGGCTTCGGTATTGTAGCCGCCGTTCTTGCTGACGCGGGTGATGCTGCCGGAGCTCAGATCCTTCATGAAGATCTGGGGGCCGCCCAGGCGCGAGGAGGTGAAGACCATCTTGGTGCCGGTCTTGTCGAAGGTGGGCGACACGTTGATGGAGTTGCCGCCTTCGAGGATGCGTTCCTTCTGGAAGCCGTGGTTCAGCAGGAAGATGACGGGGTAGCGGCCGTTGGAAAGGGCCACGGCCACCTTGTTGTCAGGCGTGAACGAAGGCCCGATGACCACGTTGCCGGGGAAGCGCACGCGCTGCACGCTGCCCTTTTTGCGGTCCCACACGCCCAGGGAGTGGGACTTTTCGTCGATATGGGTGAAGACGATGAAGCGGCCGTCCGGGGACCAGGCCGGGGACATGGCTTCGCCCTTGATGTTGGTGATCTGGCGCAGGTCGCGGCCCGTGGGCTTGACCAGCCACACGTTGGCGGACAGGCGGCCGGACTTCTTGACGAAGGCCAGGGTGGAGCGGAAGAAGGCGCCGCTGCCGGTCAGCACTTCGAGCAGGTCGGCACAGAAGCGGTCGGCCACTTCGGGCAGGTCGCTGGCGCGTACCTGGGGGTATTCCTTGCCGAACAGACGGCCGCCGGTGTTGGTCTCAAAGGCGCGGATCTGCACGGAGCTGGTGCCGCTGTCGCCGTTGGGCCAGTAGGTGGTGACCACGATGTCCGAACCGGCCAGCTGGAAGCGCTTGAAGTCCAGGCTCGGGGGCTCGTAGCCGGGCAGCAGGGTACCGCCCAGCACGGAGGAGGCGGGCGTCAGGCGCATGAAGGGCAGGAAGCTGAGGTTCTCTTCCACCAGTTTCTGCAGTTTGGCGCCCATGCCGTTGGCCTGCTTCTGGGGGCCGGTGAGGGGGGCTGCCAGGGCAAGGTTCACGATATTCTGGCCGGGGCCGTAGATATCGACACGCATGGCGGCCTGGGCGGCGCTGCCCAGGGACAGCGTGACGGCCAGGGCCAAAAGGATGGCAAGACGTTTCATGGCGTAATGGTCCTTGTGGTGGTGTCTAGCGCACCAGAGTTAGGGTGACGTTCACAAATCTGCCCACAGCCGCGGGCGGGGGGCTGACCTTTCCTGCCCGGCGTATGCCCTGCCGGACGTATCTGTCAAGCAGCTCGCTGCCGCTGCTTTGCAGGATGCTGTAATTGAGGATCTTTCCCGAGGCGTCCGTCTCCAGGCGCACCGTGGCATAATAGGTGCCCTTGGCCAGTTCCGCGGGGATGAAGGTGGCGTTGCGCAGCTCCATGACCAGCTTGCGGAAATAGGCCGCGTGTTTGGGGCCATAAGCGTCCTGGGCCTTCAGCGGCGTGGTCAGGGTGGCGGGCTTGGTGTCCAGCGTGACGGGCTCGCTCTTGGCCTCCGGCGCGGGGGCAGCGGCGGCGGCAGGTACGGCCGTGCCCGCGGCGGGCTTTGCGGCGGCTTTGCGGCGGCTGATGCCGGAAAGGTCGGCCATGTTGCCCTGCCAGAAGGTCAGGTAGACGTCCTGGCTCATGCCGTAGGGGGGCTTGCCCAGGTCGGCGGTCTTCATGACCGCGCCGCACACGGAATCATTGAGGGCCTGGCTGGCGGACTTTTCCAGATAGCCGCAGCGCTCCACCTTGCCTTCCGCGTCCACGCGCACCACGATGCGCACCTTGCCGCGGTCGGCCGGGGCGGCCCAGTTGGCCAGGATCTTTTCCATGGCCTCACCGGCGTAGCCGTTGGCCACATCCGCCGCAGCGGCGCCTGCGGCCCGTGCGTGCAGGGGCGCCAGGCACAGCATGAGCACCGGCAGCAGGCCCAGGAGGGCCGTCGGGCGGGAAAGGATTCGTTTCATGTGACCTCCACGAAGGCATATGTGCATGCCGATGCGGCTCTTATGCAGCAATGCCGTTCCAGAATGGCGCATCTTTGGGGAAGGATGGGGCCTTCTCCAAAAACAGCGGGATCTCGAGACAGCAAGGCGGCCGCACCACCGGGCACGACCGCCTTGACGGACCGGTTAGCGGCCCATGAGTTCATTGAGGGTGAAGACAAGGTCCAGCTCGGTGTATTGTTCCGACGGCGGCGGCGGGAACGCCCCCGCCCGGCTGGTGCGCCAGATGGCGTTGGCCGCCGAGGAGTCGTACTGCGCGTTGCCGGAGCTTTGCGTCACGTCGACTTTTTCCACTTCGCCCTGCAGGTTGACCTTGACCCGGACCACGCAGACCAGGTTCAGGCGCGTGGCGGAAGTGAAGCTCCAGTTGGGACGCACGGCAAGCATGACCTGACCCATGTAGACGTCGTTGAGGCCACCGCCGCCGGGGCCGTCGCCTTCGCCGCCACCGCCGCCGCCATCGCCGCCGGCATTGCGGCGGGCCTGGGCCAGGGCCTGTTCCACGCTGCTGCCCTTGTCCCCGGATTCGACGCGGGACGTGGCTTCGCGGCGGGCCTGGTTCATGGCCGCGGCCACGGGGTCGCCCTTGGACGGTTTGTCGGCCTTTTTGTCGGTCTTCTTGTCGTCCTTCTTGGGCTTTTCGGGCTTCTTCTTGTCGTCCTTCTTGGGCTTTTCGGGCTTCTTGTCGTCGTCCTTTTTCTTGTCCTCTTTCTTTTTCTTGTCTTTTTTCTCGGCCACGGGAGTGGCGTCCTTGGGTTCGGGCTTGGGCTTGACCTCATGCTTGGGCTCAGGCTTGCGCTCGACCTTGGGTTCGGGCTTGGCCTCCACCGGACGGGCTTTGTCCGCCGTGGGGTCGGCCTTGACCTCCGGCCGTTCGGGCGCGGCCGCGTCGGCCTTCTTGGCCGGGGGCGAGACGTCCTTGGGGCCGTCCGTGGGCTTGCCCATCTTGCCCAGGATGCTCGAGGGCGTGCGGTTGCCGCCCGGAGCGCCGTCCACCAGGCTGATCATCACCGGCGGCGTCTCCAGGTTCACCGGAGGCGAGCTGGGCCAGAACATGATCAGCAGGAAGACCGCCAGATGCAGGCAGAGGGAAAGAAGATACGAGGCCCAGTTCATCGCTGACTACTTCCCGCCTTTGGCGGCTGCCGCGGCGGCAGCGGGCGACAGGCTCTCGGAGGAATCGGCCACCACGCCGAGCTTTTCGATGCCCACGGCCTTGATGCGGCCCATGACATCCACCACCACGCCGTAGGGGACTTCCTTGTCGGCACGCAGGAAAAGGGTCTTGTTCTTTTCCTTGACCAGGGTCTGGAGGTAACCTTCCAGATCGTCCATGGTCTGGACCTCGTATTCGTCCAGGAAGATCTTGCCGTCGTGGCGGACGGTCAGCATCATGTTGTCGTTTTCGGTCGGCAGCACTTCCACCTGTTTGGTCTGGGGCAGGTCCACTTCCAGCCCCTGGCTCATCATGGGAGTGGCCACCATGAAGATGATCAGCAGCACGAGCATGACGTCCACGAAGGGCGTCACGTTGATCTCGGAGACAAAGCGGTTGTTGCCGCCCACGCTGGCGCCCATCTTACATCTCCGTGGCGCCCGTGCGCTGCACGGGGCGGTGGGCATTGAGTTCGCGCTGCACGCGGTTGAGGAACACGCCGGCAAAGTTCACCAGCAGGGTGTCCACCTGCGAGAGCTTGCCCATGAAGATGTTGAAACCGATGGTGGCGGGCACGGCCACGCCCAGACCGATGGCCGTGGCCACCAGGGCTTCGGAGATGCCGGGGGCCACCGTGGCCAGGGAGGCGGACTTGAGCATGCCGATGGAGTGGAAGGAGTGCATGATGCCCCACACCGTACCGAACAGGCCGATGAAGGGGGCCGTGTTGGCGGCGGTGGCCAGCAGGGAGAGGGAGCGCTCCAGACGGGCCATCTCGCTGGCCACGCCCTGGCGCAGGGAGCGGCGCACGTTGTCCACCACGATCTCGCTGCTGTTGCCGGCTTCCTTGGAGCGGTTGAACTCCATCACGCCCTGATGGGCCACGAAATAGAGCGGGGACGCACGGTCGGAGCCCAGGGAGAGCACGGCCTCACGCAGGCTGGGGGCCTTCTCGAACAGGTCGGTGCCCTGCAGGGCCTTGCGGTAGGCGGCGTTGAGGGCCAGGGTTTTCTGGATCATCATGCCCCAGCTGCCCACGGACATGAGCACCAGGATGCACAGCACGATCTTGGCCACGAGACTGGCCTGGCTGATCATCGAAAAGAAACTGAACTCCATGTATCACTCCTGGAGATGGAAAATGGTGTGCCTGGTTGGATCCTGCACCTGCCGGACACGCCGTGGCAGGTATCGGAAAAAAGAGAAACGCCAAAGAGCCCCTGTCATCCGGCGACCCGGAAGACAACGGCTGTGCGCGGCGTTGAACCGCCCGGAGAATGCAACGTTCGCCGTCTTTTTTCAAGCGTTTTTTCTGTGTCGACGGGGAGGACGGCGGCAGGGAGCGCTGTCTCCCGCCCTAGTCCGCATCGCACATCTTGCGCCAGAGGGTATTGAGGCTGATCCCCAGGGAGCGGGCAGTGCTTTTTTTGCTGTACTGCTGGCGGACCAGTTCCTGGCGGATGATCTTCTTTTCCATGAGGCGCAGGCGCTGGCGCAGGCTGCCGCTTGCGGGCAGGTCCTGTTCCTCCCGGTTCTCGGGTACCCTGCGGGGCGAGGCCAGGATGCCCTGCGTCTGGCGCATGTCGAGCAGCAGCTCCTGCAGCAGGGGCATCTGGAAGGCATCGCTGGTGGACATCAGGCAGTAGCGGCGCAGCAATGCGTCCAGCTCGCGCACGTTGCCGGGCCAGGGATAGCTGCAAAGAAGCTCGATGGCTTCGGGGGGCATCTTTTTGTGGATCATCCCCATGCGGCGCATGATATGCCGGACCAGCAAGGTCATGTCCTGGAGGCGTTCACGCAGGGGGGGCATCTCCAGGCGCAGCAGCGTCAGGCGGTAATAAAGATCCGCCCGGAAGCGCCCTTCCCTGACCTCCTGCACGAGATCTTTCCAGGAAGAGCAGACCACGCGGGCATTGACGGTCACGGGCCTGTCTCCGCCAAGGCGGAAGATCTCGCCGCTTTCCAGAACGCGCAGGAGCCTGACTTGCACGGCGGCGCTGATGTCCGCGATCTCGTCCAGGAAGATGGTGCCGTCCTGCGCCAGTTCGAACAGGCCCTGCTTGCCGCCGCGGCGGGCGCCGGTGAACGCCCCTTCGGCATAGCCGAACAGTTCGCTCTCCAGCAGGCTTTCCGGCAGGGCGCCGCAGTTGACGGCCACGAAGGGCGCGTGGCGCCTGGGGCTGGCATTGTGGATGGCATGCGCCAGCAGTTCCTTGCCCGTCCCGCTTTCCCCGTGGATGTATATCCCCGCGTCGGACTCGGCGAAACGCTGGGCGTGTACCCGCAGGGTCCTCATGGAAGGGCTTTCGCCAAGAAGGTCGTTCAGCGTGAACTTGGCCCGCAGGCCTGCCTGGCGGGAATGCTTGAGCCGCCGTTGCAGATCCGTCAGGACAACATCGGGTGTCAGGACGCTCAGGGCTCCTTTCTGGATGCCATCGACCACGACGGCGCTGCTGGTGAAGACAAGGTCCTGGCCGTTCTCGCCTTTCAGGGTCCCTTCTGTGGGCCGTCCCGTTTCCAGGCTTTCGGCAAGGCCAAGGTGCTGCAGTGCCCAGCCGTCCCGGAGCCGATCCTGTCCCAGGGCCTGTCTGGCCACGGGATTGCTGAGGGCCAGCTTGCCCGCAGGGTCGACCCCGATGACTCCTTCATGGAGGGCATCGACCACGTCCTGGAGCCAGGCCGCGTGTTCGCGGTCACGGCGGCGGGCCTGGGCGATGTTGGACGCTTCCTCGAAGGCCCGTTCCAGGGCCTCGTTGCCCGGACAGACCACGATGCCCGGGCAGTGGTGGGCCTGCGCGATGGAGACGCAGACGCCGCCCCCCACGACGCAGCCGGCGCCCTGGGCGATGGCCTGGGTGATGCCCAGGGTCAGTTCCCGGGAGTTGGTGAAACGGATAGGCTGCAGGCGGATGTGCAGCAGGCGGGAGAACAGTTCCGACCAGGGGGGGGTGGCGTTATAGCATGTCACGGCCACATTGTCCGTATATTCGCGGGCTTCCATCAGGGCCTGCAAGATGGACATATGGCTCCGGGAGATGGTGACGACGGGTTCGTTCAGATGACGGCGCAGGAGCTTCCCGGTTCCGCCGCCGCCCAGGATCACATCCACACCCTGGTCGAACAATTGTTTGGCCACGGGCAGCGCCTCTTCCATGGTAGCCAGACGGACTTCTTCCAGCGGCCACCCATGCTCCTGGGCATAGGTCTGGACCTTTTCTGCCACCACAGCGGAGTTCGAAACGAAGGCGAAGGAAAAGGAAGTAGACAACATAATGTCTCCTGCTCCGATGGGATATGGTGCGGGCCGTCGGAATGACACCGGGCATACGGCTTCAAGAGGCAGGGGGCCCGCAAAGACAGGCGACGGACGACATCTTTCAGTATCGTCTATGCATTAGCTAGTTTTCTCATCTTTATCCATAAAATTGCCTTGGGATGTCGCGGCTGTCAATGCAGGTCCGGGACTGTCGCTCGGTACGACAGCCCCGGAGCGGCGGGGGGAGGTGTGGTGTGCCCCGCCGCGGGATCGGAAGGGCGGCACGGCCGCCTTGCCGAATATCTGCCGCCATGCCGGGCCCGGAAGCGAGGGAACAGGCCGGACATGGCGGGAAACATGGTCGCTACACCGGCGGCATGATGTAGAAGTCCAGACCGAGGACCACGACGGTGAACCAGAAGTAGAGGATCGTCAGCAGCACGGAGATGAGCGCCGCGATCATGCCCCAGACGAACATGGTGCGGAGGTTGGCGCCATAACCGGCCACGATGCCCTGGGCACCGGTGGCGGAAGCCACTGCGTACGCCCAGCTGATGGCCGAGCCCGTCACCCAGACCCAGGGCACGGCCCCAAAGGCCAGCCCGCGCCAGTTGGCCATGGATTCGATGGCCAGGGGCACCATGACACCGGCGGCCGCGGTATCGCTGGTCACCTGGGACAGGGCGTTGGAGGCCACGCTCCAGGCCACGATGGACAGGGTGTCATTGATGCCGACCAGGGGCGTGATCCAGCTCCCGAACACCGTACCGGCGCCCGTGGTGGCCAAGATCTTGCTCAGGGCCACAGAGGCGGGCCACATGAAGAGGATGGTGATGGGAAAGTGGTCGCGCAGGGCCTTGACGGACAGGATGGTCTCGCCCTTGACGTTGCGTGAGGGCCAGAACAGCATCAGCAGGGGGATGATGCAGAACAGCTGGGTCGGCTTGAGCCAGGCCCATTGGGGCCCCTTGGTGTACGGAGCGTACAGGGGCTGAAGGACGGCCAGGAGGATGGCCAGGGCGAAACCGTAGAGGGAGACCTTTTCCTCATAGGTCATGGGGCCGAGCTTTTCCAGCTCCTGCCGGTAAAACTCCTTGCTGCCGCTGAAGCGCTCCATATCCGTGTGCATGAAGTACATCATAAGGCCCACACCGGCGATGACCAGCAGGGAAATGGGCACCATGCGCAGGGTCCAGTCGATGAAGTAGATATCGTGCCCCAGGTACTTGTTGAGCAGACCATAGGTCACCACGGACTGACCGCCGCCCAGCGGGGTGGCCATGCCGCCCACACTGGCGCCCCAGGCCACGGCGATGAGGATGTTGGACGCCGCCTTGGACTGCCAGCGCTGCTCGTTGGTGTTGAAACCGGCGTACATCAGGGATGCCACGGCCACAGGGGCGAACATGGCGGCCACGGTGGTGTTGCCCACCACGAAGGAAGTGACCCCGCAAAGGAGGAACCAGCCCGCGGTCTGGGCGCGCACGCTGCCGTTGACGCGCATGAGGAAGTTCAGGGCCAGGCGGCGGGCAAAGCCCCAGCGCACCCAGGCGCAGGTGATGGCCGTGGCACCGAAGATGAGGACGGCCTCACGATGCACATACGCCTCCAGCACTTTGCCCAGCGGCATGTAGCTGTAGACGCAGGCCACGAAGATGGGCACGAGGCAGGTCAGCTTGATGTCCACGACGCAGGTGATCCACCACCAGACCATCCAGAACAGGATGCCGAAACCGAAGCGGGACTCGATGGGGCCGAAAATGGGCAGGGCCAGGGCAAGCAGCAGCAGGGCAGGCCCTCCCAGGAGATGCAACAGACGGGAAGAAGACGACGATTCAGACATGACGGGCTCCAGTCCTTATTCCGGGCGGGCCGTGTGGCCCGCCCCTCGATATCATGCCGCCCGCAGGGATCCGGGCAGACTACAGATGGCCGGGCGTCCTAAAGGACGACATCACCAACATAGCGGCGCTTGATGGAGAAGTGCTTCTTCCACTTGTCGGACGCGCGCAGGCCAATGATGTATTCCTCGTCGGGATCGCCGGCAGGGAAAACCTTGGGGGACGTGGCGGGATCCCACAGGCCCTGCTTGCGACGTTCTTCACGCTGGTCCACCAGCCAGTCATTATAGCTCTCGAAGACGATGTGGCCTTCAAAACCATCCAGGGTGGCGGCGCGGATGCGGCCGTCGAATTCCAGATATTTTTCGACCATGCGCTGGCTGGGCATCTCGGGCTCCACCGTGTTGGTATAGCCGGCTTCTTCCAGCTCCTTGCCGGCCACGGCCGCAAAGATGCGCTGGTCGCGCAGGGAGAGCAGGTCCTTGTGGATACCCACGTACTTGTCGCTGATGGGCTTGCCCAGGGGAGCGTGGTCGCGGGAAGCCCCGCGGGCCTTGCACATGTCGGTCTTGTAGAACTCGAACATGCCTTCTTCAAAGTCTTCACCCAGGAATTCGCAGACGCCGCGCATGACCTTTTCCGGCTCGCGCACCAGTTCTTCATAGCGCACATCCAGCCACAGGCCCTTTTCACGCAGGGGCTCGCGCCATTCCTTGACGGCGTTCCAGCAACGTTTCCAGGACTGGGCGGCGCAATAGATGTTGGTGGGGCCGAAGGAGGATTCCATGTAGTCCACGCTGGCGTCGCGGCCATCGCGGGTGATGTAGATGAACTGGGCGTTGGGGAAGTCGTGGTGCATGGGGCCCACGAAGTAGAGGTTGTGCGGCGTCTTCTCGCCCCAGCGGGGTTTGTTCACATACTGGGCGAAGCGCAGATGCATGCCCGCATACAGACCGGCAAAGCTGCGTTCGGGTGCCAGCTCGATGACTTCGTCCACGATGGTGCGGGGATTGACCTTCATGCCCCAGAAAGGCGTCTTGAGGCCAAAGACCATCTCCTGGGCCAGGGTGCGGAAGTTGGCTTCGACAGACAGGTCGCCGTAGGTGTGCAGGTAGGGATAGAAGCGGGGATAGTACCAGACCACTTCCGGGACGGCGATGCGGGAGTGGCAGCCCAGCAGGGCCATGACCAAGGTGGTGCCGGAGCGTTCGGCACCGATCATGAAGATGGGACGTTCTTGGAGGTTGAGAGGCATGGTTTTTCTCCTTGTTGGGGATTTTTTGACGTTGGGGGTCTTTTCGATCAGGCCTGCAGCAGGGCGCGGACGAAGATGAATGCGCCCACGACGATGCAGACGACAGAAACCATTTTTTTCAGGACGCCGGACGAGACGCTGTGGGCCAGCTTCGCGCCGGCCACGACACCGGCGAGCTCGGCCACCGTGACCAGAAGCGCCATGTGCAGGTCGACGAAACCGTTGGCGAAGTTGCTGATGGAGCCGGAAGTGGCAGCCGTGATCTGGATGACCTGGCTGGTGGCGATGGAGGTGAGGGGGGTGAATCCCAGGATGACCATGAGGGGCACGGACAGCACGGGGCCGCCCACGCCGGTCAGGCCCGAGCCGAATCCCACGGTGGCGCCGATGAGCAGCAGTTGCAGACGCTGCCGGCCGTCACCGGGGCGGTAGGTGATGGTGCCGCCTTTGGCGGGGAACAGGGCATAGATGCCCGCGAAGATGATGATGCACCCCAGGATGAGGTTGAGGATCCAGGCCGGTGCGATGGCGTTGGCCAGGGCCCCGGGGTAGCCGCCCACAAGACCGCCTATGCAGACGGGTATGGTGATGCCCCAGTGGATGCTGCCGTGTTTGCAGTACAGCCAGGTACCCAGAAGCCCGGTAAAGATGAAGCTGAACAGGGACGTGGCCATGGCCGCATGGGTCGTCAGGCCGCCAAGGCCGCTCAGGGCGGGGATCAGCAGGATGCCGCCCACGCCTACTGTTCCGATGAGGCCGCCGACGATGAGGGCGACGGCCAGGAGGATAATGATCATGGCTTGCTCCGATGTGATGTTGTTCACAAGCTAAGCAAGCAGCGTGCCAAAGAAAAAATAATATTTAATATATTGTTTTTATTATGTCTTTTTCTGCATATGGGCCGGGCTGCCGCAATGCGTTTTTTGCAAAAAAGAGGTGAAACGATCGAAATGTGGAGTGTTGCGGACAAAAGGCCGCTATCCCGCGCCGCCCTTGCCCAGGCCGCCGACAAGCGCATTGCAAGCCCGCCGGTGAGGGTGTATGCTGCGACCTATGTTGATGAAAAGCTTTTCTTCCTTCCGGGGACGCTGTGTCCGGCATCTGGGCACGGCGGTCTTGTGCGTGGTCCTGCTGGGGTCTTCCCAGACTTCTTTTGCCGCGTCCGCCGGCCGGCAGGATGCCGTTGCCCGGCAGCCCGTCTATAGCGGCCAGCGCTCGGCCGAGACGGCGGACAGGCCCGTGGCGGGCAAGAGCATCGGCATGTCCGATGCCGTGGAGCATGCCCTGCGCTTCAACCCCGGCCTGGGGGCGCAGGAAGCCGAGAGCCGTTCCTCCGAAGAAGGGCGAAAATCCGCGCGCGGTGCCTTCGGTCCGCGCCTGGGCGTGAGCTATTCCGCCACCAAGACCGAGAGCAAGCGTGATCCTTCCGCCACCATGGGCACCAAGAACCCCAAGATGGGCGTCTACAGCTGGGGCATCGAAGTGACCCAGCCCATCTTCCAGGGCTTCCGCCTGCTCTCCACCTACCAGAAGGCCGCCCTGCAGGCCGACAGCGACAAGGCCTCGCTGCGCAAGGCCGAGCTGGACATGACCGAGCAGGTGCAGACGGCGTTCCTGGAATACCTGAAAGCCGGCGAGAACACCCGCAGCATGCGCGACAGCCTGGCCCGCCTGCGCGAGCAGCTGCGCATCGCCCAGGCCTATTTCGAAGTGGGCCTGAGCCCCCGTCTGGACGTGCTCCAGGCCGAAGTGGACGTGAGCGAGGCCGAGCGCCTGCTCATCGAGGCCGAGAACACCCAGGCCACCACTCTGGCCAGGCTCAACACCCTGCTGGGCTTCGACGCCACGGCCGTCAATACCTATACCGGCACGCTCAAGGAAGTGGGCTTCCGCTATACGCTGGAGCAGTGCCTGGAACTGGCCTACCGCCAGCGCCCCGACCTGTATGTGGCCCAGAAGGCCGTGGAGATCGCCCGCAAGAGCCAGAAGGAAGTGCAGAGCGACTACTACCCCCAGATCGAGGGCTATTACAGCATGACGCAGAGCGGCAACACGCCCGGCATGCAGCGTTCCGGCGAGAACGGCTCGCACGTCACCAACTGGGAAGTGGGGGCGCAGGCCACCTGGAACGTGTTCGAATGGGGCACCACCTACTATGCCGACAAGCAGGCCGGCTGGCAGGTGACCAAGATGCGTTACGAGCAGGAGAACCTCAAGCTGGAAGTGGGCTACGACATCAAGTCCAAGTATCTGGCCGTGCAGGAGGCCCGCAAGCGCATCGCCGTGGCCCAGAACAGCGTGGCGCAGGCCACGGAGGCCTATAACGTGGCCCTGGCCCGTTACCACGAACATGTGGGCACCAACTTCGACGTACTGGACGCCTCGGCCAATCTCACTTCGGCCCAGTCCTCTTTGACCGGTGCCAAGGCCGACTACCTGACGGCCCTTTCCCAGATCTATGTAGCCATGGGCGAATATCATCCCGACCTGCTGCGGGAAGGTGGCGCCGCCAGAAGAAAATAGACGGTCCCGTATGAGTGATTCTGAACAATTTTTGACAGTGACCCCCCTGGGTGGCCTGGGGGAGATCGGTCTCAACTGCCAGCTGTGGGAGACTTCCGCAGGCGTGGTCATGGTGGACTGCGGCCTGATGTTCCCGGATGATTTCCATTTGGGCGTGGACGTGGTCATCCCGCATTTCGGCGCGGTGAGCGCCGTGCGCGACAAATTGCTGGGCATCGTCCTGACCCACGGCCACGAAGACCACATCGGCGCCCTGCCGTGGCTGGTGCCCCAGCTGCGCGGCACGCGCATCTACGGCTCCTATTTCACCCTGGCCCTGGTGGAGCACAAGCTCAGGGAGCACGAGCTGCTGGACTGGGTGGAGCTGTGCCCGGTGGAGCCCGGTGACCAGGTGGCCCTGGGCGACATGACCTTCCATTTCTTCCCCGTGTGCCATTCCATCCCCGAAGGTTTCGGCCTGGGCGTGGAGACGCCCGTGGGCCGCATCGTCCACAGCGGGGACTTCAAGATCGATCCCCAGCCCCTGGCCGGCAGCGGCACGGATCTGGCGACCTTTCGCGACTTCGCCGGGCCGGAGGGCGCGCGCCTGCTGTTCTCCGATTCCACCAATGTGGAGCGCGACGGCCGTTCCCTCACCGAACGGGCCGTCATGGAGTCCCTGGGCAAGGTCTTCGACGAGGCTCCGGGCCGCATCGTGGTGACGCTGTTCTCCAGCCACATCCAGCGCATCCAGGAAGTCTTCGACCTGGCGCGCGAGCGCGGGCGCACCGTGGTCATCAGCGGCAAGTCCCTGGCCAACAACATCGAGATGGCCCGCGATCTTGGCATCGCCAAGCTGCCGCCCAGCTTTTTCAACGCCCATAACGGCGTGCCCGACCTGCCCGACGAGCAGCTGGTGCTGGTGGTGACCGGCGCCCAGGGCGAACCGTTGTCCGCGCTGTCGCGCATGGTGCTGGGCGGCCACCGCCAGCTCAGCATCCGCAAGGGCGACACCGTGGTCATGAGCTCGCGCATGATCCCCGGCAACGTCAAGGCCGTGTCGCGCCTCATCAACGAGATGTATCGCCTGGGGGCCACGGTCCTGTACGAGAGCGTGCGGGCCATCCATGCCTCGGGCCACGCCCACCGTGACGAATTGCGCGAACTGCTGGGCGCGGTGCGGCCTGAATATTTCGTGCCCGTGCACGGGGAGTACCGCCATCTGTTCAAGCACGGGCAGCTGGCGCGCGAGTGCGGCGTCAAGCCCGACAACGTGGTCCTGCTGGAGGACGGCTGTCCCCTGACCCTGCTGCCGGACGGCATCCGTCTGGAGCCGCCCGTGCCGGTGGAATGCACGCTGGTGGACGGCAAGGGCGTGGGCGACGTGGGCTCGGCCGTGTTGCGCGAGCGCCGCATCCTCGGCGACGAGGGCATGGTCATCGTGGTGCTGGTGCTGGATGCCGAGACCGGCAGCGTGCTGCACGGGCCGGAGATGTTCTCCAAAGGCTTCGTGTTCGAGCAGCACTACAGCCATGTGCTGGAAGATGCCAAATGCCTGGTGCTGGACGAGATCGAATCCGTCCGCCCCGGGCAGCTCACCCGTCTGCAGGAAGGCATCCGGGCCTCGTTGCGACGCTTTTTCCGCCGGGTCCTGGAACGGGATCCGGTGGTCGTCCCCATCGTCAGCGAGGTGTAACTCTTTTGTATCTTTACAGGAATGAACAGGGTCGTGGTGCCGCCGCGGCCCTGTTTTACTTTTTTGCATGATGCGGAAAGGCGGGCACGTTGATAGAGGACAGGTATTTCTTACTATAATGCTCGTCTTTTGTGTCCGGTCGTCAGGAAAGACCGTTCGCCTTGACCACAGTGACGTATCAACTTAATATTTATAGTCTGTATCTTGCTCGTCAGGCATGTCCCGCAGGATGAGCGGGCTTCCGGCAGGATGGTTCCTGCCGCGGGCAACGGCGTACGGGCCGGGCACTCCGGCTGTGATCGCCGGTCCTAAGGCGTTCTTTAACCCCGTTCAGCAAAAGGGATGTCCTCCACATGACTTGGGATTGGGATAAATTGCAGGAAAAACGGCAACGGCAGCAGGGGCAGCGCCCCTCCCGTCCGCTCTTCGGTGATGATGATAACGACACTCAGGACGAACAGCCCCGGCGCGCCCGGCGTTCGCCTTCCGGCAACGGGGGCGACGGTAACGGCTTCGACGGCAGGAATGCCCTGAAAAAGCTTTCCGGCATGAAGATGCCGGGCGGCATGGTGATCTGGCTGGTGCTGGGCCTGGTGGGCCTGTGGCTCTTGTCGGGCATCTATATCGTCAACCCTGACGAGGAGGGCGTGGTGCTGCGCTTCGGCAAGTACGACCGCACCGAAGGCCCCGGCCCCCATTACGCGCTGCCCGCTCCCATCGAGACCGTCTACAAGCCCCAGGTGACCCAGGTGCTGCGCTGCGAGGTGGGCTTCCGCTCCACCGGGCAGGCCACCACCTTCCGCCAGGGCGAGCTGCGCAGCGTGCCCAAGGAAGCCTCCATGCTCACCGGTGACGAGAACATCGTCAACGTCCAGTTCAGCGTGCAGTACAAGATCAGCGACGCGGTCAAGTACCTGTTCAACATCAGCGACCCCACCAACCTGGTGCGTAACGCCGCCGAGGCCGCCATGCGCGAGGTCATCGGCAACAGCCTCATCGACTCGGCCATCACCGACGGCAAGCTGAAGATCCAGAGCGACGCCACGGTGCTGCTCCAGGAGGTCCTGGACCGCTACGAGGCCGGTATCCAGGTGCTGGCCGTGCAGATGCAGGACGTGCATCCGCCGCAGGAAGTGAGCGATGCCTTCAAGGACGTGGCCAGTGCCCGCGAAGACAAGAGCCGCATCATCAACGAGGCGGAAGCCTACCGCAACGCCCTGCTGCCGCAGGCCCGCGGTGAGGCCGCGGCCATCCTCAACAAGGCCGAGGCCTACCGGGTGGCGCGCCTGCGGCAGGCCGAAGGCGAGTCCCGCCGTTTCGACGCGCTGCGCCAGGAATACGAGAAGGCTCCCGACGTGACCCGCCAGCGCCTGTATTACGAAACCATGGAAGAGATCCTGGCCGCTGCCAGGGACAAGACCCTGCTGGACAGCGGGGTCTCCGGCAAGGTGCTGCCGCATATGCCTCTTCCGGGTACGCCCGCTTTCGGCGTCCTGCCCTCGGAGAAGAAATAATGACCAAGAATCCCCTCCTTTACGGTGTCCTGCTGCTGGCGCTGGCCGTTTTCGTGACCCAGTGCTGCTTCACCGTGCACCAGACCCAGCAGGCCCTGGTGCTCCAGCTGGGCGATCCCCTGCCCGAGATCTACCGGCCCGGCCTGCACTTCAAGCTGCCCTTCATCCAGAAGGTCGTCTATTTCGACGCCCGTGTGCTCGACTACGCCGCCAGCTCGCGCGAGGCCTTCACCGTGGACAAGAAGACCATCGTGCTGGACAACTACGCCCGCTGGCGCATCAGCGACCCCCTGCAGTTCTACCGCACCATGCGTACCATCCCCGGTGCGCAGGCCCGCCTGGACGACGTGGTCTATTCGCAGCTGCGGGCCCTGGTGGGCGCCTACACCCTGACCGAGGTGGTCTCCAAGGAGCGCGCCACCATCATGACCCGCGTGACGGAAAAGGTCTCCGACCTCATGAAGCCCTACGGGGTGGAGGTCCTGGATGTGCGCATCAAGCGCACCGACCTGCCTACGGAGAACCAGCGTTCCATTTTTGACCGCATGCGGGCCGAGCGTGAGCGCCAGGCCAAGCAGTACCGCTCCGAAGGCCAGGAAGAGGCCACGCGCATCCGTTCCGATGCCGACCGCCAGAAGGCCCTCATCCTTGCCGAGGCCAACCGTGAGGCCCAGGTGCTTTACGGTCAGGGCGATGCCCAGGCGGCCGCCGTCTACGCCGCGGCCTACGGCAAGTCGCCGGAATTCTATTCCTACCAGCGCTGGCTCGACGCCCTGCGCAAGTCCTTCAAGGAGAACAGCAAGATGGTGCTGGGCAGCCAGGTGCCCTTGCTGGATCTGCAGAAGTAGGTGGACCATGGGCTTTACGGAAATCTACGAACGCATCAAGCTGGCCACCAACTGCCGTACCCAGGTGGAGCTGGCGGAACTGCTCAACATCCGCCAGTCCAGCATCTCGGACGCCAAGCGCCGCGACTCCGTGCCGGGCGACTGGTACATGAAGCTCTTCGAGCATTTCGGCCTCAACCCCGACTGGCTCAAGTACGGCGTGGGGCCCCTCTATCTGCGCACGGACAAAGGGTATTGTCCGCAGGAGGCCCCCCAGGCCCTGGCGAAGACCGTGGCCTGCTACGGAGACGACTTTACCCGGTCCACCGTGGTGGACGTTTATGACATGGCCTGCATCTATACGGACGAAGCCCCCAGACCCGCCTTGTCCGTTTCCGGAAGGGTCCCCCTGCCGCAGGCCTTCCTGCGGCCCTCGCTGCAGGTGTTGCGTCTGCGCGGCCAGGCCATGGAGCCCTTGCTGCGCGAAGGTGCCTACATCGGGGTGGACATGGAGGATCTGGCTCCTGTCTCCGGCAGGACCTACGCCCTGTTCGCCCCGCTGGAAGGCGTGGTGGTCCGCCAGGTGTTTCTGGACGGCCCGCAGCAGGGCTATGTCCTGAGGGCCCAGTCCCCGGATTACCCCGAAACGTTCCTGGATGCCGCCCTGTTGCAACGCCGCATGCTGGGACGTGTGGCCTGGACTTTCCAGGAGGTTTAGCATGAGCATCTCCATCAGGGACGGGCGCGGGGCCCTGCGCCTTGTCCTGTGTGCCCTGTTCTGCCTGTTGCCGGCTGCCTGCGGCGGCAAGGAGCCCGTGGATGACGTGGTGGCCGGCGGCACCGTGATCCTGGAGCCGCCGTCCGCGGATGGCGGCGGCGATGACGGCATCAGGGAGCGTTCCCTCGGGCCTTCCCCCGCGGCTCCGGCTGCGGTGACGCCCGTGGCGTCCCCCGCGCCCAGGACCACCGCACGCCCGTCCGCTCCGGCCGTGGCCCCCGTGTGGCAGGATCTGTCGCGCCGCCTGGCTGCCGACGGCATCTCCGGGCCCAGGGTGGACGCCCTGCTGGCGGGCCTGCCCGCCACGCCCACCCAGTCGCCCATGGGCCGCAAGATCAAGGCCCTCTACAATCGCAAGTTCTTTCCCGCGCCGCCTTCGGACAAGCCGCAGGCGCAGTATTACAAGGGCGTGGTCACGGACGCCAACGCGCGCCTGTGCCGCCAGTTCATCACGGCCAACAGCAAGGCCTTCCGTCAGGCGGAACAGCGCTACGGCGTCCCTTCGTCCATCGCGGCGTCCCTGCTGTTCGTGGAGACCCGCCTCGGCAAGGTGCTGGGCGATACCTCGGAGAACGCCTTCTACACCCTGGCCAGCATGGCCGTGAGCCGGACGCCGGAGAGCATCAGCGACTGGCTGCCGCAGCTGCGCGACCATGAGCGGCACATGGACTGGATCGCCGAGACCATGCCCAAGCGTGCGGACTGGGCCTACAAGGAGACCAGGGCCCTGGTGGAACACATGCTGCGCGACCGCGTGCCGCCGGAACATCTGCCCGGTTCCATCTACGGCGCCGTGGGCCTGTGCCAGTTCATGCCGTCCAATATCGCCACCTACGGTGCGGACGGCGACGGCGACGGCCGTGTGGACCTGTTCACCGTGCCCGATGCCGTGGCCAGCCTTTCCCACTATCTTGCCCGGCACGGCTGGAAGGCCGGGCTTTCCCGCGAGCGCCAGCATGCCCTGCTGATGCGCTACAACCACTCCACGGTCTACGCCAACACCATCATGGCTCTGGCTGACCGTGTCGCCGCTCTGAAGTGAGTCACGGGACGGCAGGTCCTCCTGCCGTCCTTTTTTGACAGGTCGCGTCCCTGGCCACGGATCGTTCCGGCGGCCCTGCCGGGGAGTGCACGCGCCTGCGCCTTCCTTCCTCCTTTCCGGGGCCTTCGGTGCTCCGCAGATCCCTATCCCCCGTTCCTGACATCCTGCTGACGCGCCCCGTGTTGAGTTGTGAACGGTTCCGTCGCGCGGCAGAGCCGCTCCGGCAGGCCCGTGCCTGCTCTCGTGACTGTTCTTCGCGGGCGGGGCCCCTCATCCTTCCTTCGTACAGGGAGCTGACATGACGTTTATCTCGACTTTGCTGAAAGCGGCTGCGGCCCTTTTCATGCTCGTTATCCTGATGTTGCTGGTCCAGCTGGACCTGACGGCCTTTCAGACGGTGGAAGTGCTGGCTCCCGGCTGGGGCTGGCTGGCCTTCGTGTCCCTGCTGGCGCTGGAGGCAGGCGCCGTGCTCTGGCTGGGCCTGGCCTGGTTTGCCCGTGCGCCCCGCCTGGTCTTGCGTGACGATCCCACGGAGGCGGAACGTCAGGCCTTTGCCCGTGAACTGGAACGCCGCCTGAAGAAGAATCCCCATGTCCGTGCCGCAGGCCTCCGCGCCACGGATGAGCATTTTCTGGAAAAGGCCCTCGACGTGCTGGACGCCCGTGCCGGGGAAGAGATCCGCAACAGCGCCAAACGGGTGTTCCTGGGCACGGCCCTGTCCCAGAACGGCCGTCTGGATGCGCTCATCGTGTTCGTCTCGCTGGCGCGCATGGTCTGGCGGGTCTCCGGCATCTACAACCAGCGTCCCACCCCGGCAGAGCTGTGGAGCGTCTACAGCACGGTCTCCTCGGCCACGTTCATTTCCTTTTCCATCGAGGCCCTGGACATCCCCAGGACCATCACCGAGAGCATGAACGAGCTGCTGCCCGCGGTCACACCCGCCATGGCGGCCTCCAGCGTGCCGCTCATGGGGCCCATGATGCAGCAGTGTACGTCCGCCGTCATCGACGGGGCGGCCAACTGCCTGCTGGCCATCCGGGCCGGTGTGGTCACGCGCAGTGCCTTCCGTTTCGCTGCCCTGGGCAGGGAAGAGGCCCGGCAGCAGGCCTGCGTCCGGGAGGCGGGCACCATGCTGGCGGAGATCTCCCGGGAGACCGTGGGGGCCATCGTGGAGGCCTTCCGCAAGCAGCTGGTGAACTTGCCTGCCTCCATGGGGCAGAAGATCTCGGAGACCGTGGGCACCGTGGCCGACAGCGCCCTGGAAAAGACCCGGGGCGCCGCCCAGAGCGTGGCGCGCGGCGGCACGGCCGTGGCCGAGGCCGTGAGTTCCGGTGCCGGCGCCGTCATCGGTGCGGGACAGGCCGTGGCCGGAGCGGTCAGCAATGGGGCCGGTGCCATGGCGGATGCCCTGGGCAGCGGCACGAGTGCCGTCATCCATGCTGTGGGCGATTGTGCCGCCAGTGCGGAAAAAGCCGTGCTGCGCGGTGGCAGTGCCGTCATGGGGAGCGTCGGCAGCGGGGCAGGGGCCGTGGCGGACATGGTGAGCAGCGGCACCAGCGCGGTCATCGGTGCGGTGAGCGACGGGGCCGCTTCTGCCGGTCAGGCGGTGGCGCGCGGCGGTACGGCCGTCGTGGGGGCCGTGAGCTCCGGTGCCGGTGCCGTCATCGGTGCGGGACAGGCCGTGGCCGGAGCCGTCAGCAGCGGCACCACTGCCGTCCTGGGCGCCGTGCGGGGCATACTGCCCGGCAACCGGCGGCGGGAGGCCACGGCGGACGAGCGTTTCGTCCTGCATCTGGCCCTGGTCTGGTCGCAGGGGCGTCCGGGCTGGAAGCGCCGTCGCCAGCTGGCCCGGCTGTGCGATGCGGAAGGTGTGAGCGCCGGGCTGCGCACGCTGGTGGACAGGCATCCCGACCTCGACCTGCTGGAACCGCAGCTGTCGTTCTGGCGGGGCAGAGTGGAGGACGTGCTGTCCTGCCACCGCTCCCTGGAGCTGGAATACGGCGCGGCGGCCGCGGCGTGGCTGGCGGAACTGGATCACCGGCTGGGGCTGGGCGGCAGTTTGCAGAGCGGCCGTGAGGAGCCCGCCTCCGGCTGGAAACGCTTCTGGAAGTGAGCGCACGGGGCGGGAGCTCCCGCACATCGTCCGGCAGTCCGGCGGATCTGTGAAAAGATTCCTTGTTTTGTGACGATGGTCACAGTTGTAGCCGGGGAGATGTGTTCTAGTGTCATGGACATACACCCATCCCCCTCAGCACAAGGAGCCCCCCATGTTTTGCAACCAGTGTGAACAGACCTCCAAGGGCAAGGCCTGTACCCGCCTTGGCATCTGCGGCAAGAACGAGGCCGTGGCCATCCAGCAGGACAAGCTGGTCTGGCAGCTGCGCGAACTGGCGGCCGTGGCCCTGATGGCCCGTGACGCCGGCATCGTGGACACCGCCACCGACGACTTCGCTTTCAAGGCCCTGTTCTCCACCCTGACCAATGTGAATTTCGATCCCGTCTCCCTGCGCGCCGTGCAGGAAGAATGCCTGGAGCGCACCACGGCCCTGGCCGCCCGTGTGCCCGGTGCCCCGGTCCCCACGCCTCTGGCTGCCCTGGAGCTGCGGGAAACCGCCATCGACCGCCTGTCCGACGACGAGGACGTGCGCTCCGCCATGCAGATCCTGCTCTACGGCCTCAAGGGCGTGGCCGCCTATGCCGACCATGCCGCCGAGCTGGGCCAGCGTGATCCCGACGTGGCCGCCTTCCTGTATCGCGGCCTGCGTGCCGGCACCGAACTGGATCCCGAGAGCCACGACCTCAACGGCTGGCTGGGGCTGGTGCTGGAATGCGGCAAGGCCAACCTGCGCGCCATGGAGCTGCTGGAAGCGGGCAATACCGGTACGTTCGGCACGCCCGTGCCCACGCCCGTCTCCCTGGGCCGGCGCAAGGGCAAGGCCATCCTCATCTCCGGCCACGACCTGCCCGACCTGCTGGCCCTGCTGGAGCAGACTCGCGACACGGGCATCAACGTGTACACCCACGGCGAGATGCTGCCCGCCCACGCCTATCCGCTGCTGCATGCCTTCCCGCATCTGGCCGGGCATTACGGCACGGCCTGGCAGAACCAGCAGAAGGAGCTGCCCGCCTTCCCCGGCGCGGTGCTCTTCACCACCAACTGCATCCAGGACCCCAAAGACTACGCCGACAAGGTCTTCACCTCCGGCAACGTGTCCTGGCCCGGTCTGGTCCATTGCAAGGGGCGTGACTTCTCGGCCGTCATCCGGAAGGCCCTGGAGCTGCCCGGCTTCGCCGAAGACGTGCCCGGAAAGGAAGTGCTGACCGGCTTTGGCCGCGAGACCCTGCTGGGTGCCGCGCCCGCCGTGCTGGATGCCGTGGCCCAGGGCAAGCTGCGCCACATCTTTTTGGTGGGCGGTTGCGACGGCGCCCGTCCCGGCCGCAACTACTACACCGAACTGGTGGAGAAGATCCCGGCCGACTGCCTGATCCTGACCCTGGCCTGCGGCAAGTTCCGCTTCTTCGACAAGGAGCTGGACAGCCTGGGCGACATCCCTCGCCTGCTGGACGTGGGCCAGTGCAACGACGCCTACGCCGCCGTGCGTGTGGCCCTGGCCCTGGCCGATGCCCTGAAGTGCGGCGTCAATGACCTGCCGCTGTCGCTGGTGCTTTCGTGGTACGAGCAGAAGGCCGTGAGCATCCTGCTGACCCTGCTGGCCCTGGGCGTGAAGAACATCCGCCTCGGGCCCACGCTGCCTGCCTTCGTGTCCCCCAACATCCTCAAGGTGCTGGTGGAACAGTGGAACATCATGCCCGTGACCACGCCCGACGAAGACCTCAAGGCGATCCTGGGCTAAGATTCTTTTGCAGGGGAAGGCCGTGACCGCGGTCTTCCCCTGTGTTTTTGGCCGGCGGGGCTGCTTTCCCGTCCGGCTTTTTTTCCTGCCCCTGTGTCCGCGGGGGCAAAGCTTTCATGGAGGTCGCGCATGGACCAGAAAAAAGGGAACCGCCCCCCCGATCCCCAGAGCCTGCGGGATGCCCTGCGCCACAGCCCGCTGGGCCGCTGGCTGGACGAGAGGGAGACCGGTCTTGTGCTGGGCACGGGCCGTCTGGCCGAGATGCGGGCGGGCGATGTCCTGTTCCGTGAAGGGGACGAGATACGTCATGTGCCCTTCGTCTTGTCCGGCGAGGTGAAACTGGTCAAAATGGGCCCGCAGGGCAGGGAGTACGTCCTGCACCTGACCCGCGGCGGGGCCTTCCCCGATCCGGGGGCCCTGTTCTACGAGGCCCCTCTGCCTGCTACGGCCGTGGCCCTGGGGCCGGGGCGCCTGCTCTGGCTGGAGCGGGCCACCATGGACAGGCTGCTGGACGGGAATCCCCGGCTGGCCCGCTGGCTTTTGCAGGTGCTGGCGGCGCGGCAGCGTTTGTTCGTCAACAAGGTGGCCGGCTCGCAGGGGATGATTTCGGTCTCCCGGCGGGTGGCCGGATGGCTGCTGCACCGCTCCCGCATGGAGGAAGGGCGCCGTCAGCTGGAACTGCCCGGTACCCGGGAGCTCATGGCCCGTCTGCTGGGCCTGAGCCGCGAGAGCCTGAGCCGGGAACTCAACAAGCTGGCCCGGGAAGGCGCCATCCGCCTGGAGCGGCGGCGGGTGGAGCTGCTGGACATGGCGGTCCTGGAACGCCGGGCCCAGGACTAACGGGCTTTCGGACGTATTTTTCCGCTCCGGCCTTGCAAGGCCCGTCACCGTGCGGCCGGATGATGGCCGCAGGCAGGCCCCGGCGCCGGTCGTATTTTTTTGCATGTCGCTCCCGCCTCTGTGCGCCGCGCTCCGCTGATACCGTGATGCTGGCCTGGCGGCGGGCGGCAGCCCACACCATCATGACAGCCATGACAGACATCATCCCTCAGCTTTCCCTGCCGCCGTGCATCCTTTGCTCCAGCATCACCGGCAATACGCGTTTTCTGGCCGATGCCCTGGCCGGAGCCACCGGGGCCCCCGTATTCCCCACGGGGCATCCGCCCCTGCTCGGCCATGCCGGGACGCTGCTTCTGGGTTTCTGGGTGCGCCGGGGCCTGCCCGACAGCCGCAGCCTGCGCCTGTGGCAGGGCATACGCGGCAAGCGCGTCTTTTTTTTCGGTACCCACGGCACGCGCCCCGGTTCGGACCATTCCCGCCAGTGTCTTGCGGCGGCCCGCCGCCTGTTGCAGGACAACGGCAACGAGGTGCTGGGCGGCTTTTTTTGCCAGGGGCGGGTCAATCCGCGTCTGGTGGCGCTGGCGGGCAAACCGGGCCACCATCCCATGACGCCCGCCCGTGCGGCCCGTCTGGCCGAGGCCGCCCGCCATCCCGACGGGGCGGACCGTCAGGCGCTGGTGCGCTGCTGGGACCGCTGCCGTCAGGGCCTGCCCCTGCCCGGGGCCGATGCCGCCGGAGAACTGGACGGCGGCCACTTTTTTGCCTGGTCCGCCGGGACGGGACGCTTGTCCTGAGCCCGCGGGCCCGTTATCCTGCAAGGGGAGGAGAGAACATTATGGAAAAGATCGTCAGCCGCGTGGAACTGAGCGAGGATCCGGCCCTGCCCGGCGAGATCCTCAACAAGGCGGAATCGCTGTTCGTGGCTTTTCAGACCGGGGATTTCCCCTATGTGCTGCCCGTCAACCATGTCTGGCTGGACGGGCGCATCTACATCCATTGCGCCCTGGAAGGACGCAAGATCGACGTGCTGCGCCGGGATGGCCGGGTGGGCTTTTCCACGGCGGTGGACGTGTGCATCATCCGCGAAAAATCCACCACCCACTTCCGCAGCCTTTGCGGTACCGGCCGGGTGAGCGAAGTGACCGATACGGAAGAGAAGCGCCGTGCCCTGGACGCCATCAGCCTGCGCTTTGACGCGCGCTGCCCGCGCCCCACGCCCGATGCCGCCCTGGCCCGCGTGAATATCCTGCGCATCGATGTGGAGAGCCTGACCTGCCGCCACAAGAACGGGCCGCGCCGCAAGGACAAGGAATAGGAAGAAGGTTTGTGCTTTTTGGCGCAAATTGGAGAAAAGGCCTTGTCTTGTGCGGGGAAAGTCCTTACATTGAGGTTGTAAGAGAAAAAAAGGCTGCGCCGGCTCTGGAGCCGACGAGAAAAGGGCCATCCCCCCTTTCCTGATGGAACCGGATTTTCAACATTTTACTTCTGTCCGTTTGGGCGGTAATGGAGCGTACCATGAAGGAAATCAAGAAGATTCTTTGCGCGGTTGACCTTTCCGAACACAGCGCGGCCGTGGCAGAGTACGCCACCATGCTGGCCAAGGGCTTGGGGGCCAGCATCATCGTCGTCTACACGGCTCCCTCGCTGAGCCAGTATGTGGGCTTCCATGTGCCGCCCAACACCATCGAAAACTTCGTGGGCGAGATCGTCTCCGGCGCTGAAAAGTCCATGGACGCTTTCGTGGCCGAAAACTTCCCCGGCGTGGAAGCCAAGGGCCAGGTGCTCATCGGCTACGCCGCTGAAGAGATCCTGACCCGTGCCAATGACGAAGGCGCCGACCTCATCGTCATGGGCACCCACGGTCGCAAGGGCATCGACCGCATCCTCTTCGGCTCCGTGGCCGAAAAGGTCGTCAAGAACGCGTCCATGCCTGTGCTGACCGTTCGCCCCAACAGGTAAGTCCCGGCCGGATCGGGAACTGACAACGGTTTCTCGGGCCGCCGCACTTGCGGCGGCCCTTTTTTCTTTGCATCTGGAGTCTGTATGTACACCTGCGCCGTGCGCCCGGAAATAGCCGCCCTGAGCGCCTATGTTCCCGGCATGTCCATTGCCGAAATTCAGGAGAAATACGGCCTGTCCAAGGTCGTCAAAATGGCCAGCAACGAGAACCCCCTGGGCGTCTCGCCCCTGGTGAAGGAAGCCCTGGGCCTGCACGCCGGGACAGCCTTCCGCTATCCCCAGGGCGGCAACCCCCGCCTGGTGGCGGCCCTGGCCCGCACGCACGGCGTCAGCCCCGATCAGGTGGTGGTGGGCAACGGCTCGGACGAGATCATCGACATGCTGATCCGTATGCTCCTGGTGCCGGGCAAGCATTCCGTGGTCTGCTTCGAGCCCTGCTTCAGCATCTATCCCATCCAGGCGCAGGTCTGCGGCGTGGAAGTGCGCCGCCATCCCCTCAACCCGGATTTCAGCTTCGATCTCGACGCGCTCTTCGCCCTGGTGGACGATGACACCCGTCTGGTCTTCGTGACCACGCCGGACAATCCCTCCGGCTACTGCCCGCCGCTGGCCGACGTGCGCCGCCTGGCGCAGCGCCTTGGCGAGCGCTTCCCCCACTGCCTGCTGGTGGTGGACGAGGCCTACATGGACTTTGCGGGCGACAGCCCCGAGGACGAGGCCCGCTTCTCCCTGCTGGCCTCCGGTGACATCCCGGACAACGTGGCCATCATGCGCACCTTCTCCAAAAGCTACGGTCTGGCCGGGCTGCGCCTGGGCTACGGCATCCTGCCGGCCGAGCTGGCCCAGTATTACTGGCGGGCCCGCCTGCCGTTCTCGGTCAACATCCTGGCCGAAGAAGCCGGTATCGCCGTGCTGCAGGACAGCACCTTCCGGGCCGCCACGCTGGAATGCGTGCGCGCCGGTCGCCGTCGCCTGACCGAAGGCCTGCGCGCCCTGGGATGCACGGTGTGGCCCAGCGCCGCCAACTTCATCATGATGCAGCTGCCCGAAGGCTGCGGTACGGCGGCGGCCTGCTTTGAGGCCCTGCTGCAGCGCGGCATCATCATCCGGCCGCTCAAAAGCTACAGCCTGCCCGATCACCTGCGCGTGAGCGTGGGCAGCGACGAAGAGAACACGGCCTTCCTTGAGGCCATGAAACAGTGGATGCAGGAGGTGCGGGGATGAAGACGACCCTGCCTGTGGTGACCCTGGACGGCCCCGCCGGTGTGGGCAAGACCACGCTGGCCCAGCAGCTGGCCGAAAGCCTGCATGTGGCTTATCTGGATACCGGCGCCATGTTCCGTTGCCTGGCCCTCAAGCTGGGGCCCGGTGCGGAGACCCTGCCCGAAGAGGAATTGCGCGAGAAGTGCCGCCAGTGGACCTTCAGCCTGTCCGGCAAGGGACGGGCCTCCACGGTGTGCTGCAACGGCGTGCCCATCCGCGGCGAAGTGCGCACCGAGCAGGTGGGCATGCTGGCCGCCCGCATCGCCACGGTGCCCGTGGTGCGCGAGGTGCTGCGCGAGGCCCAGCGGGCCATGGGCGAAGCCACGCCGCTGGTGGTGGAAGGCCGTGACATGGGTACGGTGGTCTTTCCTGACGCCCGCTTCAAATTCTTCCTGGATGCATCGCCCGAAGTGCGCGCCCTGCGCCGTCTGCGCGACCTGGCCGCCCGCGGGGTGGAAGCCGATCTGGTGACGCTGACCGAGCAGATCCGCCAGCGTGACTCCCTGGACCGCAACCGGGCCGTGGCGCCTCTGCGCCCCGCTGCCGATGCCGTCATCGTGGATACCTCGGAACTGGACATCGCCGGTGTGCTGGGCGTGCTGGTGCATCGCATCAGCGTGCATGAAGGCAGCGTGACCCTGTTGCCGTAGCCGGGGACGGCAAACATCATATGGCAAGATGACGGGCCGGAAGGGATTTCCCTTCCGGCCCGTTTGCGTTTTTGGTGTGACCGGAGAGAACGCGGGAGGCGGAAGAGGACATCTTCCCGGATGGGGATCGCTCAGGCCGGGGTGCAAGAGGGGGCCGCACGGCAGGGACCGGGGGAGGCTGGGCAGACTCCGATCTTTCTTATCGCCGTCGGAGCATCTGGTGAGGCGGTGTGCCGGGAAAGGCCCCCTGCGCGGCTCCGCGGCCTGCGGAAGACGTGTGTTGTGGCAGGGGGGAAACGGAAAAGGGGACCTCTCTGCCGGAGCAGGAAGTCCCCCAAAAATCAGCCTGTGGCGGATGGCGTCTAGGCGTGGTGGCGGCGCTGCAGGTGGTCGCGCAGGATGATGGCCAGCAGGTTCATGCCCAGCACCAGCAGGATGAGGACCAGGCCCGTGCCGTACTGGAGCGGGCGGGTCTTCTCGATGTCCGTGCCGGCGGTGGCCAGCACGTACATGTGATAGGGCAGGGCCATGACCGAGCTGAAGATGGAGTCCGGGTTCTTGGGCGTATAGAAGACGGCGGCGGTGAACATGATGGCGGCCGTTTCACCGGCGGCGCGGGCCACGCCCAGGATGGTGCCGGTGAGCATGCCCGGCATGGCGCAGGGCAGGACCACGCGGGTGATGGTCTGGGCCTTGCCGGCACCCAGGGCCAGGGAGGCCTGGCGGTAGGTGTCGGGTACGGAGCGCAGGCTCTCCTCGGCGGTGCTGATGATCACGGGCAGGGTCAGCACCGCCAGGGTCAGGATGCCGGACAGGATGCTGACGCCCATGCCGCAGAAGGTCACGAAGAACGAAAGCCCGAACAGGCCGAAGACCACGGAAGGCACCCCGGCCAGGTTGTTGACCCCCAGGCGCACCATGCGGGCGAAGGGGGTGTTGCCCGCGTATTCATGCAGGTAGACGGCCGTGGCCACCCCCAGGGGGAAGGCCAGCAGCAGGGAGCCCAGGGCCAGGATGGCCGTGCCCACGATGCAGGGCAGGATGCCGCCGGCGGTCATCATCTCGCGGGGCGGCGTGGAGAGGAATTCCCAGCTGAGGGCGGGCAGGCCCTGCACCAGCAGGAAAAGGCAGATGGCCACCAGCAGGATGACGTTGAAGGCGGCCACCAGCCGCAGGGTGCCGAGCATGGCGCCCTGGACGAAAAGGCGGCGGCGCGGATCGGGTGTCGCAAGAGGCATGGAAGGGCTCCTTAAAGGCTGGCCGAGCCCACCTGGCGGTGTTTTTCGGCAATGCGGGAAGCGATCATGTTGAATGCCAGCGTCATCAGGAACAGGACGATACCTGTGGCGAACAGGGCGTAGTAATGGTCGCTGCGGAAGGGGGCTTCAGCCATTTCGGCGGCGATGGAGGCGGGCATGGGCCGCACGGGGTCCAGCAGGGACTGGGGCAGCATGGCCGCGCCGCCGGCCGCCATGAGCACCACCATGGTCTCGCCCATGGCGCGGGACATGCCCAGCATGATGGCCGTGCCGATGCCGGACAGGGCCGCGGGCACCACCACGCGCACGATGGTCTCCCAGCGGGTGGCGCCCAGCGCCAGGGAGGCCTCACGCAGGGAGCGGGGCACGGCGCGCAGGGCGTCCTCGGAGACGGAGCAGACGGTGGGCAGGCTCATGATGGCCAGCACCAGCGAGGCATTGAGCAGGTTGAGGCCCGTGGCGGCGCCCAGCACGTCCTGGAGGATGGGCGCCAGCACCACCATGCCCAGAAAGCCCAGCACCACCGAAGGCAGGGCCGCCAGCAGTTCCACGAAGGGCTTGATGACGCGGCGGGCGAAGGGCGGGGCGATCTCGGCCAGGTACACGGCCGTCATGACGCCCAGAGGCACGGCCAGCAGCGAGGAGAGCACGGTGACGGCCACGGAACCCACCAGCAACGGGAAAATGCCGAACAGGCCGGGATCTTCCGTGGGGTACCAGAGGTCGCCCAGCAAAAAGTCCAGCGGGCTCACATGCCGGAACAGGGGCAGGCCTTCGGTGAACAGGAAGATGACGATACCTGCCAGCGCCAGCAGGGACGAGGCCGCGATGGCGGTGAGGCAGATGCGGATGGCCCGCTCGTGGGAAGAGCTGAACATGGTTTTCTCCGAAGGTTTCCTTGCGGGACGCGCCCGCTGGAGGAAGCGGGAAAAAAGCGGAAAAACGGGGGAAAGGGGGACGTACGCCGGTATGATCCCTCAGACCGGCACGGGCCCTTTCCCCTTGCGGGGGACCGGGCAGAGGCCCCCGGAAGGAGAGGGGGAGCGTCTGCCCGGTGCTGCGGGCTTAATGCTGCAGGGGAACGTAACCCACGGCCAGGACGTCCTTCTGGCCCTTGTCGGCGGCCAGCAGGTAGTCCACCAGCTTCTTCACGCCGCCCTTGGGATCGCCGTTGGTGAAGATGTAGAGTTCGCGGGCGATGGGCCATTCGCCGTCCAGAGCGGTCTTGGCGCTGGCGGCCACCTTGCTCACGGTCAGGCCCTTGACGCTCTTGTCAAGATAGCCCAGGCCGATGTAGCCGATGGCGTTCTTGTTCTTGGCCACGGCCTGCACCACGGTGCCGTTGGAGGCCTGCATCAGGGCGGCGGGGGTGACGCGTTCCTTCTTCATGACCAGTTCCTGCCAGGATTCAAAGGTACCGGAAGAGGTATCGCGGGAGATGACCACGATGGGGGCATCCTGGCCGCCCAGTTCCTTCCAGTTGCGCACCTTGCCGGCATAGATGGAGGACAGCTGTTCCAGGGTCAGGTCCTTCACGGGGTTCTCGGGGTTGACCACGGGCACGATGGCGTCCACGGCCACGGCGATGCGCACGGGCTTCACGCCCTTCTTTTCAGCGGCGGCGCGTTCCTTGTCCTTGATGTCGCGGGAGCTCATGGCCACGTCGCACTGCTTTTCGCCCAGGGCCTTGATGCCGTTGCCGGAACCGCCGCCGGAGATCACCAGCTTGATGTCGGGGTTGGCGGCCATGAAGGATTCGGCGGCCTTCTGCATGACGGGCAGCACGGTGGTGGAGCCGTTGACGACGATATCCTGGGCGTGGGCGGCCACGCTCAGACCCAGGGCGGCACAGGTAAGGACCAGAGTTTTGGCGAAATTCATGATAGTGCTCCTTTCAAAGGAAAAAAGTCTTTGCTTCGGCTCGATCCCGAAGCACCTCCCTTTTCCTCAGGCTTTGTTACAGAAATGTGACGCCTCGGCGAAGATGCGGAGACACTTTGAAAACCGTGGTTTTTACGGGCCTGGCACACAATTGTAACCTTTCAGGCGCATTGCTGGCGCATGGGAAAGGCACTACTTCTCCAAGGCAAAGGAAGACTCCATGCAACGCATACTTGTTATTGAAGACGAAAACGATATCCGCCAGTTGCTGCGCTTCAACCTTGAGCGCGAAGGCTTTGCGGTACTGGAAGCGGCCGACGGGCTGGGGGGACTGCACATGGCGACCTCCGAGCTGCCCGACCTGGTGGTGCTGGACCTCATGCTGCCCGGCATGGACGGCTGCGATGTCTGCCGCAGGCTCAAGGCCCAGCCGGTCACGGCGGCCATCCCCGTGCTCATGCTCACGGCCCGCGGCGAGGAAGTGGACCGTATCGTGGGCCTGACCCTGGGGGCCGATGATTATGTGGTCAAACCCTTCAGCGTCCGGGAACTGGTGCTGCGCATCCGGGCCATCCTGCGCCGCGGCAACCGCCCCGGCATGGGCACGGCCCTGTGCCGCGGGGCCCTGCTGCTGGATGTGGAGGCCCACCGCGTGACCCTGGACGGGCAGGAAGTGGCCCTGACGGCCACGGAGTTCCGTCTGCTGGAAGACCTTATGCGGCATGCGGGCGCCGTGCGCACCCGCGAACAGCTGCTCAACGCGGTCTGGGGATATTCGTTCGAAGGCTATGCCCGTACGGTGGACACGCATGTCCGGCGTCTGCGGGCCAAACTGGGTGAAGAAGCCGCTGCGCTCGAGACCGTGCGCGGCGTCGGTTACCGTTTGAGAGGCTGAGATGACGGGGATGTTCCGTTCTTTTAGGGCCCGGATCTTCTGGGCCATCCTGCTGGTGGCCGCGGTGGCCGCGGGGCTTTCCCTGTGGCTGACGCGCGAATGGCTGGAAGAGCGCCAGCTCGATGAAGCTCGTACCGGTCTGCTGCGCGAGGCGCGCGTGGCGGGCGAACTGATGCTGCGCGGCGAAAACGATCTGGAGGTCCTGGCCCGGGTGCTCGACCTGCCCGACCTGCGGCTTTCACTGCTGGATGCCGACGGCAACGTGCTGGCGGAGACCGGCGGCGTTTCGCCCGAAGGCATGGACAACCACGGCGACCGGCCCGAAGTGGTGCAGGCCCGCAGCGAAGGGCAGGGCTACTCCCTGCGCGCCAGCGGCACCCTGCACAAGAATTTTGCCTACGCGGCCCGCAACCTGCCTGACGGGCGCATCCTGCGTCTGGCCCTGCCGCTGGACAGCGTGAACCTGCTCATCCAGAAGCGCCTGCACGTCTTCGCGCCCATGATCCTGCTGGCCGTGGTGCTGGCCGTGGTGCTGGCCGCCTTCATCTCCGGCGCCATGCGGCGGTCCCTGGGCCAGATGGTGGACGTGGTCTCGGCCATTTCCCGCGGCCGACTGCAACGCCGCCTGCGCCGTCTGCCGGGCACGGAGTTCGCCCCCCTGGCCGAAGCCGTGAACCGCATGGCCGACAGCATCGGCGAGCAGGTGCGCATCGCCTCGGACAAGACCGCCCAGCTGGAGAGCGTGCTCAACACCATGAGCGACGGCGTGCTGGTGCTGGGGCCGCAGGGCCGCATCCGCCGCTGCAACGGCGCCTTTGCCCGCCTCTTCCCCCAGGTGACCGACATGGCGGGCAGCCCGGTCATCGAGGTGATCCCCTCGCCCGAACTGCAGGATGCCGTGGATGCCATGCTGCGCTCCGCCCAGGTGGCCCGCTCGTCCTCCGGCAACGGGGACGAGGATCTGGATGTGCCCCGTTCCCTGCGCCAGGTGCAGCTGCATCTGGGCGGCCGGGTCTTCTCGGTGCTCATCTCCCTGCCCGTACTGGCCGATGCCCGTCTGGGCGCGGTGCTGGTCTTCCGCGACATCAGCGACCTGATGCAGCTGGAGCGCATCCGCAGCGATTTCGTGGCCAATGTCTCCCATGAGCTGCGTACGCCGCTGACCGCCATCCAGGGCTATGCCGAGACCCTGCTCAGCATGGATTCCTCGGAACAGGCGCAGCACTTTGCGGCCATCATCTACCGTCACAGCTGTTCCCTGGCCCGCATGCTGGAGGATCTGCTGGTGCTGGCCCGTCTGGAAGGGCAGGGAGGCGCCCTGGAGCTCTGCCCCACGGAATGCGCCGCCACCCTCGATGAGGCGGGCAGCCTGTGCCAGACCCGCCTGCAGGAACGCAAGCTGCGTCTGGAAGGCCATCTGGAAAAACTGCCCCCCGTACTGGCCGACGACCGTCTGCTGACGCTGGTGTTCCGCAACCTGCTGGAGAACGCCTGCCGCTATGCCGAAGAAGAGACGGCCATCCGCGTCACGGGCCGGGTGGAAGGCGACGACGTGGTCATCCGTGTGGTGGACGACGGCGTACTCATCCCGGCGGACGATTTGCCGCGCATCTTCGAGCGCTTCTATCAGGTAGAGCGCCATCGCGGGCAGAATTCCACGGGCCTGGGCCTGGCCATTTGCAAACATGTGATCGAACGGCACGGCGGCCGCATCTGGGCGGAAAGCCCGGCGGAAGACGGCAGCACGGCCATCATCTTTACCTTGAGGCGCGCGGACGCCCCCCGGACGCCCGTGCAGGAGTAGTTATGGCAACAGCACTTTCGGCGCAGAAGATCAACGTCTATTACGGCGCTTCCCACGCCCTGCAGGATGTCAGCCTGGATTTCGAGGCCGGCGGCGTCACGGCCCTCATCGGCCCTTCCGGCTGCGGCAAATCCACCTTCCTGCGTTGTCTCAACCGCATGAACGACCTGATCCCCGGCTGCCGGGTGGAAGGCCGCATCATGCTGGACGGCGAGGACGTCAACCAGCCCCGCACCAACGTGGTGCGCCTGCGGCAGAAGGTGGGCATGGTCTTCCAGAAGCCCAACCCCTTCCCCAAGAGCATCTTCGAGAACGTGGCCTACGGCCTGCGCGTCAACGGCGTCAAGGACGAGAACCTCATCACCGAGAAGGTGGAGCTGGCCCTGCGCCGCGCCGCCCTCTGGAACGAAGTGGAAGACCGCCTTTCCTCCTCGGCCCTGGGCCTTTCCGGCGGCCAGCAGCAGCGCCTGTGCATCGCCCGTGCCCTGGCCGTGGAACCGCAGGTGCTGCTCATGGACGAGCCCGCCAGCGCCCTGGACCCCATCGCCACCCGCAAGGTGGAAGAGAGCATCGTGGAGCTCAAGGAAGGCCTGACCATCATCATCGTGACCCACAGCATGCAGCAGGCGGCCCGCATCTCCGACCGGACGGCCTTCTTCTACATGGGCCGTCTGGTGGAAAGCGACAGCACGGACGTCATCTTCACCCGTCCGTCCCAGAAAGAGACGGAAGACTACATCACAGGCAGGTTCGGTTAATGGTTCTTCAGGATTACACGCCCCAGCACATGCTGGCCACGCTGCGCACGCGCCTGCTGGTCATGTATGCGCAAGTGGACATCGCTTTGGAAGAGGCTGCGCGTTCCTATGAAAAAGGCGAGGCCGTGCGCGCCATCGCCGTCTGTGACGGTGATACGGCCATCGACGCCCTGGAAAACGAGATCGACGAGCTGTGCCTGCGCCTCATGGCCCGCATCAAGCCCGTGGCCGGTGATCTGCGCTTCGTGGTGGCCGCCCTGCGCATGGTGGTGGATCTGGAGCGCATCGGTGACGAGGCCGTGACCGTGGCCGAGCAGACCGTGCTCATGGAAGACGTGCCCGGGCGGCGTATCCTGGCGGACGAGGTCTGCGGCATGATGCAGCGCGCCCGCGAGGCCTTCATGCGCGCCATGGACTGCTTCCGCGAAGGCAACGGCCAGGAAGCCCTGGCCCTGCGCAACTGCGAGGACGAGGCCCTGCAGAACGAGATGCGCATCGTGCAGCGCCTGCTGGAGCTGCTGCGTCAGGAAGAAGGCAAGCGTCCCGATCCCCAGCTTGTCATGCATACCTTGCTGGTGGTGCGAGCCCTGACCCGCATCTGGCGGCGTTCCGTCAATCTGGCCGAACAGGTCTACTTCATGCAGCACGGCCAGAGCCTCAAGCATAGCGGCGAAAAGAAGTAACACATCCACGTTCCTTTGTTTTTCCGGTAAAAGCGGGTGCAGGTGACTGCCCCGCTTTTTTTGTTGTGGAGGGGCTGTGGAGCGGGGGAATGACGAGAGGGGAAGGGGCGTTTTTTGTAAAAACTGCCCCTTCCCCTCTCGTGCTCTCCCCATCCCCGAAAAAACTTTCTTCAGGTCGGGGCGAAAGTCCCCGTCGCTGTCTGGCGGCTGTTTGAAATAAGGCATGCCATACGGCCAGAGAGGAGGGAGGGGGGATGCTGGGAGTGAAGAGGGACGGAGTTTTTTTCTCGCGCTTGCTTTCGGGCCGCAATACTCCTGGAAAGTATGGGAAGGGCCTTCCTGCGATGAAGAGGCGGATTCCGTCGGGCATACGCTTTGATAAGGCTGGCGGCATGGCACGCCACGGGCGGGACGCTATCCGGGCAGATGACGGTCTTTTAGGGCTGACGGGAAGTGAAGGGAGTGTTGGAGGTGCCGGGAAGCGGACGACGCCGGGAGGAAGCACGGGAGCTGCCCGGCAGCCTGCCCGTTTCGTAGCGATTTCTGGCCGGAGGGGGCGGAAGGCCATCTTGTCTGACAAGCGGTCCGTGATGCTCCGTCTCGGGGATGCTCCGGCAGGGAAGGCGGATGCCGTGCCTGACTTTCAGCAAGGTTTGCCCCGGTCCTCCATCAGGCAGGGGCGATGCCGGAGCCGTGCGGCTGGCCTTTCGCCACGCGGGGAGCGTTCCAGAATGTCCGGTAGGCCGCAGGCTGCAAAAAAGCCCTCCATGCGGAGGGCTTTGTCATTCCCGATGGGCGGACAGGCTTCCGGGACTGTCCTCGGGAGGGCGCACGGTCATGTCTGCAACCGGGCATGCATGCCGTACTGTCTGAAGAAGGGTCTGATGGGAGCGAGGTTCGGGAGGAAGGGTCTCTCTTCTCATGCGGGAGAAGCCCCTTCCGTCGATGCTCGTTTCGTCTGTGGCCGGTCTCAGGCCTGGGCCGAAGCGGCAGCCGTTTCTTCTTCCTTGCGGGCGGCGTTGCGGCGGCAGGCGTCGTTGAGGTCGCGTTCCAGCAGGGCCACGATGGTGAAACGGTTGATGAAGGCGCGGGCGAACTGCAGGTAGTTCAGATACAGGTCACTGCTGCGCATGGACAGGCCTTCGGTATCGATGCGCTGCAAAAGCTCGATCTGGATCTTGCTGATGCGGGAAGAGCAGTGGTCGGCATAGGCCGAGAGCTCGGCGCGGGAGCCTTCGCCCGCGGCATAGGCCCGGAAGTGGCGGGCGGCGTCTTCCAGGATGCCCAGCATCTGGTCCAGATTGTCGCCCAGCGCGCCGCTGTAGGGGCGGTGGCGGTTGGCGATGTGGTTGGCGGACATGCCCAGCACCGAGCGCAGCTCATGGCTCAGTTCCTTCATGCCGTTGAAGATGCGGTAGTAGATGTGCCGCGCTTCGTTGTCCAGATCGTCGCCACCGCCGCGCAGAGCCATGCGGTAGTAGGAACCGCGGGAGCGCGAGATGTCTTCGAAAAGGTTCACGGCTTCGTTCTTGCAGCGGTTCAGGACCTTCTCGTCCTCGGCCTGGAAGGCGGTGAGGCCTTCGCGCATCAGACGCACGGCGGTATCGATGCTTTCGTCCACCGAAGCGCCGATATTGGCGCGGATGCTGTCCTTGTCGGTGTTGTCGGCCACGATGTCGAAGCTGCTCTCTTCCTTCTTCTTGCCGAAGAAGTTGGAGCGCACCAGGCTGACCACGGCCACCAGCATGAAGAGGACGGCCACCACGCTGCCGCCCTCGAACAGGGCCCAGGTGACCAGGGCACAGGCGCTGAAGGCGCACATGGCGGTCAGGAACCAGCCGCTGATGACGGCCAGCACGCCGGAGATGCGGTAGACGGCGCTCTCACGGTTCCAGGCGCCGTCGGCAAAGGAGGAGCCCATGGCCACCATGAAGGTCACATAGGTGGTGGACAGGGGCAGCTTGAGCGACGTGGCCGAGGCGATGAGGATGCTGGAGACCACCAGATTGATGGCGGCACGCACCTGGTCGAAGGGCAGCACGGGCGCGCCCTTGACCTGTTCCACGGGCTGCATGCGGCTCTCAAGGGCGGTGAAGAGCGAATTGGGCAGGATTTGGTGCAGGGTCTTGTTGGCGCTCAGGCCCGCGCGCACGATGAGGCGGCCGGGCAGGGAGGAGCCGAACTGTTCCTGATCGCCGCGGGTGCTGCTGCTCAGGTTGATGGAGGTCTGCACCACGCGGTGGGCCTTTTTGGAGAACCACAGGGTCAGCACCATGATCAGACCGGAGAGCAGCAGGTAGAAGGTGGGCGTCTGCACGGCCTTGCGCAGGCCTTCCATGGTGAAGGCATCGGCGGCCATGCCGCTGGCGGTGTACTGCTGCCAGCTTTCCCAGGCGGCCAGGGGCACGCCCACGAAGTTGACCAGGTCGTTGCCGGCAAAGGCGAAGGCCAGGGCAAAGGTGCCGGCCAGGATGACGATCTTGAAGATGTTGACGCCGCGGCGCACCATGAGCAGGTGCAGCACCACGCTCAGGCCCGCGAACAGCACCAGCAGGATGGGCAGGGTGTGGGCATTGATCCAGGCCAGGTATTCCGGCTTCATGAAGGATGCGCCCTTGGCGCCTTTCATGATCAGGAAGTAGAAGATGGCCGTCAGGGACAGGCCGCCGAAGATGCCGCCGATGCGGCGGTACATGCGCTCATAGTGGAAGGTGAAGATCAGGCGGGTGATGTACTGCACCACCACACCGGCCACGAAGGCCACCACCACGGAGATGAGGATGCCGGACACGATGGCCAGGGCCTTCTGGCTGTTGATGAAGTCCCCCAGCTGGGAGAGCAGGATGTCCGAGGTGGAGATCTTGATGAGGGCCGCGGCCACGGCACCGCCCAGCAGCTCGAAGACGATGGACACGGTGGTGGAGGTGGGCAGCCCCATGGAGTTGAAGGCGTCCAGCAGCAGGACGTCGGTGATCATCACGGCGAAGAAAATGATGATGATCTCGTTGAAGGTGAACATCTCGGGATTGAAGACCCCGCTGCGGGCGATCTCCATCATGCCGCTGGAAAAGGTGGAGCCCAGCAGCACACCGATGCTGGCCACCACCATGATGACCTTGAAGCTGGCGATGCGCGAGCCTATGGCCGAGTTGAGGAAGTTGACGGCGTCGTTGCTGACGCCCACGAAAAGGTCCACTGCGGCCAGGATGGCCAGAAATACCAGTATGAGTAGAAAGATGCTTTCCACGTCCCGTCTCCTGCGGAATAGTCTGAGAATGAGGCATATTCTGTGTAGGCAGGTTTTGTTACAAAACGGTGACGGCGGCGGGGAAATGCAGAGGGGAGAAGGGTCCGCAGGGGGAGTGGGGGAGGAAAGGAGGGCCGAGTTCACAATAACGTGGCTCTGTGGTAGGCAGGACGTGATGACGAGTTCCCAGAAAAATTTTTATAGGGAAGAGACAACGTGAAGCATATCGTTTTTCTGGAGCAATATGGAAGTCTAGGCGGTGGGCAACAAGTACTTCTGGAACTTGTGCGCGCAGCGCTGCGCACCGGCTTCCGGGCCACGGTGCTGATTCCGAAGGGCCCCTGTGTGGACAGACTACGCGCCCTGGGGGCGCAGGCCATTGTTGTTCCCGAGTGCCGTCTTTCCCAGGGGGAAAAAAACATTGCGGACATCTTTCGTTTTGCCTGGTACGGCTGCCGTACATTCTTAAGCCATATATCGCTGCTGCGTCATGCCGATCTGATCTATGTCAATGGCAATCGTCTGTCGCCTGTGGCTATGCTGGCTCAGCTGTTGCTGGGGCGCAAAGCAGCCTATCACATCCATCTGAATCATGGCGGGCTGGAGCGGAAGCTTTTTCTGTTGGCTTTGCGCCTGAAAAGTACGCGGGCCTTGGTCCTGCCTTCGGAGTTCATACGCCGGGAATTGTTGGCTGCGGATGTCCGTTTTGCCGATCCGCGCGTGCAGGTTGTCCCCAATGGACTGGATGCCCGCTTCAGTGACATTCCTTTCCAGGACCGCTTTACGGGCAAACCCTTGCAGCACATCGGCATCGTGGGGCGTGTTTCACCGGAAAAAGGGCAGGATGTACTCATCCCGCTGGCGAAGCATTTTCCTCAGCTGCAATTCCATGTGCTTGGGGACGCCGCGTTCTCGTCTGAGGACTACTATGAAAGGCTGAAGCGGGAAGCACCGGAGAATGTCCACTTCCATGGCTGGGTAGATGATCTGCCCGCCAAGGTGAACGAAATCGGTTTGCAGGTTTGCTTGGTACCGTCCCGGGTGAAGGAGGCAGCGCCTCTGGTACCACTACAGATGGCGGCACTTTCCTGTCTGGTCATCGTACGAAAACTGGGAGCGCTAGAAGATGTGGCGAAATCTCTTGGATTTCCTTATTTTGATACAGATTCAAGTCTAATGTTAACTATTGATAGTATTATACGTGACAGGGAGGCGAGAAACATTGATTATATGTATTGTTGCTTTAATGATTGCTTATTAAAATATGGAAATAGATTGTTTGAGGATAGAATCTCTTTGCTGTTAGGAAGGTGTATGAGTGTGTAATATAATACAAGATAGCCGTATTCAAGTCTCGGTTATTGTTCCAATGTATAATGTTGAAAGTTATATAGAGGAATGTATTTCTTCTATTCAAAACCAATCGCTTAAAAATATAGAAATAATTGTTGTTGATGATATGTCAACAGATAATTCGCTACAGATTGTAAAGAGAATTGCCAAAGATGATCTAAGAGTCCATATCTTATCGACGAATAAAAATTCTGGGGCTGGATTCGCACGCAATCTTGGTATTAAGGTTGCAAAAGGCGAGTATTGTATTTTTATGGATTCTGATGATTTATATCATGATAACGAATGTTTAGAGTTTCTTTATAAGAAAGCAAAAGAAAAAAAAGTTTCTTCTGTTGGTGGAGATAAAATAGATTTTGATGGAAGAAATAGGTCTTTTATTAAGTGGTCTTCGATAAGATGCAGAAATGAATTCCTTGATGCCAAAAAAATAGATAGTGTCTTTTGGTATACAACATACATATTTGAAAGAAGATTTTTAATAGAAAATAAGATTTTATTCCCAGAAACGAGAATTTTTGAAGATCCTATTTTTTTTGCTAATGTCTTGGATAAAATAGATAATTTTTATCTTACATCGAAAAAAGTTTATATTTATCGTGTGCTATATAAAGATAAGAAGCTTAGTCTTAATGATGTCGAAAATATTTTTATGGCAACAGAATCAATAAGAAATATTCTTTCAGATGAGTATTCTATTTGGAAAGAACAATATGTATCTATTATAAAAACTTTAGCTGATGGTGTTATACCTGTTTTTTTTACGAAAAAAGGATTTTCCTATTTTGTGTATGCTCAAAAAATTATAAGCAGCTTTCCGAAAAAGTATAAATTTAAATATAATATTGCTTGTCTGATAGGGGTGGCTATTCTTTTTAAAATTAGTCATGTTATTTCTAGCCGGCTCCCGGTAAAATATAAAAAGATTATCAAAAATGTATATCGGCTATTATGCAATAAATAAACTTTTCATGCTAGGTATTGAGGATTTTTTTCCCCATGCGAGCTAATGTCCTAAGATAAAGGAAAGCGGGTTTATGCGTATGAGATAGTGCCGTTTTTTTGTATACACTTAATGCCGTTATGGGATTCGCCGATGAAGCTATGATTCTCTCTGCGTATTCCTGGAGGATAGTATTAACTGCTGGCGTATATGCGAGGTGAGATTGCTTGAAATGAATATATAATCGATCAAGCCAGCCAAAAATAGCTTCAAGGCCATATTGTTGTATAAATTGTTCTCGTTGAGGATTTGAAAGACCTGCATGTATGGCAATCTCTTCTGGAGAAATGTCAATATTAAGCCATGGCGCTATATATTTTTGAATGGCTAACGAATGCCAGAAAAAAGTTGTTTTTCTGTTGAATTCTCTATAATTACAAAGAATTGTATTAAGATTTGCACCTTTTAAATTGTAATATAAAAATGCTTGTATCCAAAATACAAAATCTTCAGCTCGAGAAAACTCTGTATCGTACTGAAGTGAGATTTTTCTCAGATCTGCAAGCCGCATCATTGCTGTTGGATTTAGTATCGCAGGTTGAAATATTGTCTGAGCTACTATCCTCTCTGGATGGCAAGGATGTTTAGCAATTCCAATTCCTTCGTTAAATCTAAGAACATAGCCACCGCAGATAGATATTTGGGGATGTTCGTCCAAGAATGTTATTTGTTTTTGTAAGCGATCTATTCTTGCTATGTCGTCGGCATCCATCCAGGCAAGATACTCACTATCTGCAGTTGCTAAAGCCGTATTTCGAGCTCCAGATCTCCCCATATTTTTGTTATGCTGTATAATTTTAATACGTTTATCATTATATCTTGAGATTATATTTAGACTGTTATCTGTACTCCCATCATCTATGATTAGGAGGGTGAAATCATTGAATTTCTGATTGAGTATTGAATTAATAGATTCCTGTAAATATAGTGAATCATTATAAACTGGCATAGCAACGGTAATTCTTGGCATAGTAAATTCCTTATAGATTATGAGAAAATACGGGAAATTTGAGTAGTATAGCGTTCATAAAGAACTCCGATGTCCCATATTAGTGGGCATAAATTTTTAAAGATTACTCTACCAATATATTCATTTTTTTTTAAAGAAAAAAAGTAAGTGATAATAGTTAATAAAGAGCGTCCACAATGGAAAAGAAATCGTAAGGGGAAAAATTTTTTTATTGGAACTCCAACTTTTACTGCTGATTTCCCATACTCAAAGTATGAACGAATTTGCCAGCGCAGAGTATATTTATAGGATAGCACGCAATGATCTATTTTTAATTGAGGGACATATCCTGCTCGATAGCCAGCAGTACGCATGCGTTCGAAAAAATGGGTCTCTTCGCCGTAACCGCAGCGATTGCCGCTCATCCCTAGCTCTGTTGAAAAAGTGCCGATGCTTCTTGCCGCATCACAACGGAGGACACTATTCCCACCGGGGATGTAGGTATCCCCTTTCAGCAGGCCGTAGCCTTGCGGACTTTCGTAGGTACCAAAATCTTCCGGGAGCCAGCGGGGGGCTGGTCCATAGTGATGCCAAGCGTAATAAGGACCACCAAAGCCATCGAAATCCCCTTTTTCTATGGTCTGTAATATCGTTTCGACCCAGTCAGGGTGGGCTTTGGCATCATCATCTAAAAACGCTAACCATTCTGTCTGACACTCTTTCAATGCCCTATTACGAGCATGGGATAGACCTTGGTTGTATTCCATGACGATACGCATATAAGGAAATCTCTCTTTAAATGGGATGAGGACTTCTTGCGTATTGTCTGTTGAATTATTATCGATGATCAAAAGATAGTAATCTTCTGGAGAAACTGTTTGTCGCAATAAAGATTCCAAAGCCTCAGGGAGGATATGGGCACGGTTGTATGTGCATATGACGATTGTTAAGAGATTTTTATTCATCTAAAAATCCTATTTTTCATTGTTTTCAGTATGAAAAATATTTTAATTCCAATCTTACTTTGTAAAAGTAAATTTTTTATGTGGGTGAGAATGTAATTTTTTAGATTATTTAACTTAAGTATGGTAAAGTGATATAATGAATATTTTTTTATTACTAGAGAACGCTCTGTTTCATTAAGACCATAATTCGTTGTATTAGTTGAAATACCTCCGTAGCCCATGTAGGTAATGAGGAATCCTAGCCGTTTCAGCTGGGATGGAGTATGGAATTCACGCAGTATAAAATCGAAGTCGCCAGCTATACGAAGCGAAGTATCAAATTTATGTTGAACGATGGACTTTCTTGTAAAAAGAGCTGTATGCGGAACAGGCATCCCGCAAAATCTTTGTTTGAATGCGATATCGTTGTATGGAGTGTTAAAGACGGAATGAAAATTTCCTTTCGCATCCAGATATATAATATCCCCTGCTGCAAAAATAGTATCTGCAGGAAGATTAGATAGCTCTTCCTGTACTTTTGCCAAAATATCTGCTGATGCCAGTCTGTCATCAGCGCCTAGAAACAGAACCCACTCTCCCATCCTGTCTTGCCAGCGATCGATGGCCTTGTTCCAGGCGTCATAAATCCCCTTGTCCTTGCTACTGTCAGCAAGAATCTCCGGCAGGCGATTGCGGTATTGCTCCACGATTTGTATGGTAGCATCCGAAGAGGCGCCATCTTGCACGATCCAGTTGAAATCCCGGCAGGTCTGGGAGGCAAGAGAGTCCAGTAGACGCGGGAGCGTAGCTGCCGCGTTATAGGTCGAGGTGATGATAGTAAAAGAACATTTAGACATAAGTATATCCAAAAATTTTTAATTTTAACTTTAATTTTGTTTTATACATAAGAAAACGGAGTCGATAAAATAGACTGTATTTATATTTTTTTATTTCTATCCAGTGATGTTCTCGCTCGTTCGATTCATTTATAATCTCTCCAACGAAATGATAGTTCTTTCGTGGAGAAGGAAAAGGTCGTGCGTTTTTCTCGTAGCAAAAAAAATCATCATGAACGTATACTCCTTTCTCTATTAATATGGAGTAAATTTTTTTTTGGAGAAAGAGTTGATCTTGATTTTTTTTATCGATAGCAGAAAATTCTCTTATAAGGTCATACATATCAGGGAAAATATCCCCACGGCATCCCCACATTCCTCCCATAATAGGCATATCGTGATAGGGATGATCCCGCATAATATGTCCTGCTCGAGAGCTTTGTACCCACTGTTCCACAGCTTCTGCTTCACGTATCGTCAATCTTGAATCTGTATCCCTAAATATAACGAAGGAACAGTCTTTATCTGAAGCAGCGTAAAATCTCCAGAACATACCTCTATTATCATTCGCTTCATTAACAATTATAACCTCTGCCTCTTCGTCTTTTAATGCAGATATAATTGAAGGATGGACATCTGTGCCACAATAAAAACGAGCTATCCATCCTGGATAAATCGTTTTCGCTAAACGGGCATTCTCTATAGCGCCATAAGTGTATTTAGGATTAGAACCCCATAGAGAGAATGAGATTATTTTTTTCATGATTGTTCCTCAAGAGCCTATTTTATATACAGTGAGAGTATATGGCTAGGGGTACTGCCAGATTTTACATTCCCATTATCGATTAAGTATAGCCAGTCACACTTTTCCACAGTCGTCAGTCGATGCGCGATGATGACTATCGTCATATGCTTACGCAGGCCTTCGATAGTTTTCTGTATAGCTTGCTCGGTAGCACCGTCAAGGGCAGAGGTAGCTTCATCGAATATCATGAGCTGCGGACGCCCATAAAGAGCTCGAGCAATGGACACGCGCTGCAGCTGGCCACCGGAAAGGCGTACGCCACGTTCACCGATGATGGTGTCGATACCGTCTTCCAGGTCATCCAGAAAATCCATGGCCGCCATGCGGCAGCACTCTTCTACACGCTGGCGGTCAATCTTTTGTCCCCACTGGCTGAAGGCGATATTCTCAGCCAGGCTGCCGTTGAGCAGGAAGGGGCTTTGCGGCACATAGCCGATACCGCGCATCCAGCCCGAGCGCAGGCTGTCGTCCAGCTCCTGTCCATCCACCAGTATCCTGCCGCTGCTAGGTGTGTACAGGCCGGTGAGCAGACTGACGATGGTACTCTTTCCCGCGCCAGAAGGACCGATAAGGCCGATCATGCTCCCCTTGGGGATACGCAGACTGATGTCCTGCAAGGCGTTCTTGTGTCCTGCGCTCGTATTGGGATAGCGAAAGCCGACATGCTCGAAGCGTATCTCCTTCCGTAATGGGCAGGGGCGCTCCTCAGCAGCAGGCAAGGGCAGTGCCTCAACCTCTTGCACCTTCTGAAGAATAGGCTCTACCATAGGTAGCATTTGTTGCATCTGGAGAAGCCCCTGTACCACACGGTTCATGATGGGCAGCAGGCGCCAGGCTACGGCTGCCAGCAGGGCCAAAGTAGCGCTTACGCGGGCTAAACTGGCATCCTGCCAACGGAGCAATAGAACGGTAACCAACAGCAAGCTGACTCCTACGAATTCCAGTACCCATGATGGTAGGGGGGGGAAAACTGGAAGTACGCTCTGACCTTGCATGTAAGTTTTTTCTGCAGCGATATAGCGGTGGATAAAATTTTCTTGCTGCCGGCAGATGATAATATCCCGGATGCCGTTAAGGCCTGTATGAATGAACTTCATGGCAGACTGTTGGGCATCAGCGCATTGCTGGCTGAGTGTACGGACCCAGCGGCGGCTGCAACGAAATATACCGAACGCGGCTGCGCCAGTGATACTAACCACCAGGAATCCTGCTAAAGGTGCCATGCAACAGACTGCTATGAGCAAGGTTACCACTACCAGCAGTTGTGACATGGTCTGTAAACTTTGGAAGAGAAAAATACCGGCGTTGGAACGCCAGCTGAGCGTAGTCATCAGATCGCTGATTTTCTGGCGGGTATGCCAAAGATAGGGGGCACGCATATACCCCCGGAACAGACGTACACCCAGATGCATGCTGACCAGCTGACTGTAGCGGCTCTGGCGCCAGGTAAGCAGGGCCAGCATCACGGTCTTGAGCAGGGTGGTGCCGCACAGCAGGCAGAGCAGCAGGGCCAGCAGCAGACGCGGGTCATCCTGTACGGGACGCAACACTGGCAACCAGTCCACCAGCTGCTGCATGAAGGGGTGGTGCACAATGCTTTGAGGGGAGGCCAAAACAACCCCCAACAGGGAGACTGCACCAGCCAGAGCGAATTCTGCCAAGGCCACAACGACAGTCAGGGCCATGACGATCCAGAAGCTGTGCTGCAGCGTTGCGGGCAAGAGGTGATATATACGTTGAAAGGCTTCTACGAGCTGGGCTTTCAGCATAGTGCTCTCTTTTTACAGGTAGTGGGTGCAGAAATCCGCATAGGCCGCCTTCAGCCCCTCTTCCAGGCTGATGCGTGGCTGCCAGCCCATACCGAACAGACGGCTGGAATCCATGAGTTTGCGTGGCGTGCCGTCAGGTTTGGACGGGTCAGTAAGAATTTTTCCTTCATAGCCCACTACACGTGCCACCAGGCGGGCGATGTCCATGATGCTCATCTCCTGCTGGCTGCCCACGTTCACATGCTCAAAATCAGAATAGTTTTCCAGAAGGAAGACACAGGCATCGGCCATGTCATCAGCGTGCAGGAATTCCCGCAGGGGGGTGCCCGTGCCCCAGATGCTCACCTGGGAAAGTCCTTGAGTCTTGGCCTCATGGAAACGGCGGATCATGGCCGGGATCACATGGCTGTTTTCCGGGTGATAATTGTCACCTGTGCCGTAGAGGTTCGTAGGCATGGCGCTGATGGCGTCAAAGCCGTATTGCTTGCGGTAGGCCTGGCACATCTTGATGCCCGAGATTTTGGCCAGGGCATAGGCGTCATTGGTGGGCTCCAGGGCACCGGTGAGCAAATATTCCTCTTTGATGGGCTGCGGGCAGAGCTTGGGATAGATGCAGGACGATCCCAGAAAAAGGAACTTCTTCACGCAATACTGCCAGGCACTATGGATGACGTTGTTCTGGATTTGGAGGTTCTCATAGATGAACTGGGCAGGATAGGTGGCATTGGCGTGGATACCGCCTACCTTGGCAGCAGCCAGGATGACATAGTCCGGCTTCTCGGCCGCAAAAAAGTCGCGTACGGCCTGCTGCTCTGTCAGGTCCAGCTCCGCATGGCTGCGAACGCACAGGTTCTCATAACCAGCGCGGCGCAGGGCCCGGCAGAGGGCACTGCCCACCAGACCGCGATGCCCGGCCACAAAGAATTTTCCATCTTTTTGCAACATGATGTCCCCGATTATGGCACAGGGGCGGATCATACCTCCGTGTGCCACCCCTGAAAATCTAAGACGCGGCGTGGCGCGCTATTCTTCGTGCTTGAAGCTGGTAAAACCGGCGTCCTCCACCACAGCATCGCGCAGGGCCAACTCCAGATCGTACCGGGCCATTTCCTGCACCATCTCCTCAAAGGTGGTACGCGGTGCCCAGCCCAGCTTGGCCTGTGCCTTGGCCGGATTACCCAGCAGGGTCTCCACTTCGGTGGGACGGAAATAGCGCGGATCCACCCGTACGATAGTATCGCCTTCCTTGACACGGATCGTCAGTGCCTTGCCCTGGGCGGCCAGCGCGGCCTTGTCCGCATCGATAGACTTCACGGTGGCGGTCTCATCCAGGCCTTCGCCCTTCCATTCCAGGCTCAGGCCCAGTTCGGCGGCTGCGGCATTGACGAAATCCCGCACCGAGAACTGTCGGCCCGTGGCGATGACGAAATCATCAGGCTGTTCCTGCTGCAGCATGAGCCATTGCATCTCCACGTAGTCACGGGCATGGCCCCAGTCACGCTTGGCGTTCATGTTGCCCAGGTAGAGGCAGGAGGACAGCCCCAGCAGGATACGCGCCAGAGCCCGCGTGATCTTGCGGGTCACGAAGGTCTCGCCGCGCACCGGGGACTCGTGGTTGAAGAGGATGCCGTTGCAGGCATACATGCCGTAGGCTTCGCGGTAATTGACCGTGATCCAGTAGGAGTAGAGCTTGGCGCAGGCATAGGGCGAACGGGGATAGAAAGGGGTCTTCTCCGTCTGCGGGATCTCCTGCACCTTGCCGAACAGCTCCGAAGTGGAGGCCTGATAGAAGCGGGTCTTTTTTTCCAGACCAAGCATGCGGATGGCTTCCAGAAGACGCAGGGTCCCCAGCGCATCCACATTGGCGGTGTACTCGGGAGACTCGAAGGAGACCTGCACATGGCTCTGGGCTGCCAGGTTGTAGACTTCGTCCGGCTGCACTTCCTGCATGATGCGGATCAGGTTGCCGGCGTCAGAAAGGTCCCCATAGTGCAGTACGAACTTGCGGCCTTTCTGGTGCGGGCCCTGATAAAGGTGGTCGATACGATCCGTATTGAACAGGGAAGAGCGGCGCTTGATGCCGTGGACTTCATAACCCTTGTTCAGAAGAAATTCCGCCAGATAGGCGCCGTCCTGACCAGTGATACCGGTGATGAGTGCTTTTTTCATACTGCGTACGTGTTAAAAGATTATTCTTGGACGCGGAGCTGGGCAGCAGGGATGGAAGCAAAGCGCTCCTTGTCCTGCTCACCGGCATAAGGTCCCTGTTTGACTTCGATCATTTCCGATGGCTCAAGCATGGAAAAACCGTGACCGCCGTGGGCAAGCAGAACCACATCCCCCGGCCGGAGGATACGGCTTTCAAGATAGGCCCGGCTACCGGGGGCATAGATATCCATGCGTACTTTTCCTGACCGGACAAAAAGAACTTCTTGGGTCCACTCCACTGTACGGGGAACAGGATTGTGATCATGAGGAAGTATCTCGTGCCCCTGTGGATGGTTCATGTAGCCAAGCTGCTGGGAAAAGGTTCCAGGAGTGAAGAACTGTATGCCATCAGCACGGTAATCAGCGGGAATAATGAGAGCCAGCAGCTCGCCTTCATATCTGATGGAAACAATATCTGCCATGCTACTTCCTTATAAAGAGGAAAATATTCTTTGCGATAAATCTGGCCGGACAGGATGGATTGTGAACTATTTTAGATGGTATTCTGTACCGGATAGCATATGTCGGGGCAAAGAAAAAGGGGTCACAGCTCATCACCGTAACCCCTAGTCTTCCTTGTGGTGGAGAAGAGGAGACTTGAACTCCCGACCCCCGCCTTGCGAAGGCGATGCTCTCCCAGCTGAGCTACTTCCCCACATGGACGCCACAACGCGGCGTAGCGAGGTATGTATGCCATTCATCTGCCGCGGTCAAGTCTTTTTTGTGCACAGGCCGCCCGTCGGTCAGGAGAGAGGGGCCTGATATCCGTGGCATGCAAGGGCATGCAAGGGCCGGGCAGCTACGAATCCGGCTCCGGCAAGCAGGAGGACATGCTTGCACCAGTGACCGTCAGGATGGGGATGTCGTCATGTTCGCCGCTCGCTCCGGTTGTTTCCAGGCGTTTTCTCCTTGGTATGCAGGCAGGCAAGCTCCAGCTTTCCCGGAATGCCTGCGGGAAAGCATGGCCGCTCCGAAGCAGGCCGGCACAGCAACGCCCTGCCCGTCAGGACACAGGGGCATCCCCGGGCCGTGTCTTCCGGCCGGCAACCCTCACGCCACGCCGGACAAAGCCCGTGGCATCCCCGGGTCCTCTCCTTCCGCCATCCCTGAAAAAAATCGGCCGGGCCGCCCCTGTGGGGCTTGGCTACCGCGAAAAAAAACGCTATAGAAGCCCGCTGGTGTCACTATGAAGGAATATCGAGATCATTATTTTCTCAAGGCCAAGCGCGAGAATTATCCGGCCCGTTCCGTGTACAAGCTCAAGGAACTGGACGCGAAGTTCAAGCTCTTCCGCCAGGGGATGCGCGTTCTGGATCTGGGCGCGGCTCCGGGCTCGTGGTCGCTGGGTGCTGCCGAAAAGGTGGGCCAGCGCGGGCTCGTGCTGGGCTGCGACATCCAGACCACGGAGACCGCCTTTCCGCCGCAGGTCACCTTCATGCAGGAGGACGTGTTCAACCGTTCCGATGCCTTTGAAGCCCGCCTGCGCGAGACGGGGCCGTTCGACGTGGTCATGAGCGACATGGCGCCCCGCACCACCGGGACCAAGTTCACGGACCAGGCCCGTTCGCTCGAGCTGGCCTGCGAGGCCCTGGAAGTGGCGCGCCTGCACCTCAAACCCGGCGGCAGCTTCATCGTCAAGATTTTCATGGGGCCGGACATCCAGGAGATACTCCAGCCCATGCGTCGCGCCTTCAAGTCCGTCAAATCCTTCAAGCCCAAGAGCTCCCGAGCCGAGAGCAAGGAGACCTTCTTCGTGGGCATGGGGTTCAAGGCCGAGGCGCGTCCTGCCGCACAGGATGCGGGCACGGACGGAGCCGCCGACACCGGACAGGAGCCCGGCGCCCTTTAGGGGCGTCCCATCCTCCGCTGTCCGGGCCGCTGCACCCGCGTGCGCGCCCGGAGGGGCCGGAAGCGTGCTCCCGCCGCCGGAATGTCCCGGTATCCTGGGCAGGGAACGGACGCGCCGCAAGGCCGTCTGTCTTTTTTCACCTTTTACATTCTCCGAGTTTTGGGAGGTTTTATGTCTGGGCACAGCAAATGGGCCAATATCCAGCACCGCAAGGGCCGTCAGGACGCCAAGCGCGGCAAGGTTTTCACCAAGGCCGCCAAGGAAATCATCATCGCTGCCAAGAACGGTGGCGATCCGGCGGGCAACCCTCGTCTGCGTGCCGCCATTGCCGCTGCCAAGGCCGTGAACCTGCCCAAGGACAAGATCGAAGCCGCCATCCGCAAGGGTACCGGTGAAGATGCGGGCGGCGATCTGACCGAATGCTTTTACGAAGGTTACGGTCCCGCCGGTATCGCCATCATGGTGGAAGTGGCCACCGACAACAAGAACCGCACCGTGGCCGAAGTGCGTCACCTGTTCACCAAGCACGGCGGCAGCCTGGGCACCGACGGCAGCGTGAGCTGGATGTTCGACCGCAAGGGCGTTATCACCGTGGACAAGGCCGCCTACACCGAAGACCAGATGATGGAAGTGGCCATGGAAGCCGGCGCCGACGACGTCATCGACGATGAAGATGTCTGGACCCTCCAGACCGCCATGGCCGACTTCGCGGCCGTGCGCGACGCTCTGGAATCCGCCGGTGTGACCATGCAGTCCGCCGAACTGGCCATGGTGCCCCAGAACCTGGTGGCCGTGGACGCCGAAGCCGCCCAGAAGGTCATCCGTCTCATGGAAGCCCTGGACGACAACGACGACGTGCAGAACGTCTACGCCAACGCCGACTTCCCCGAAGACATGGATATGGACTAGTCCGGTACGTTCCCGCCCCTCCGGGCGGCAGATGTCCGTTTTTTGCCCGGCATTCCCTGAGTGCCGGGCTTTTTTTCTATGGAGAGCTATGGCAGACACTCCTCGTGTGGTCCTGGGGGTCGACCCCGGCTCCCAGCGTACGGGCTGGGGCATCATCGCGGAACAGTCCGGCGTGCTGCGCCTGGTGGATTGCGGCATCATCCGCACCACCTCCAGCGGTGAAAAGGAATTCTCCCAGCGGCTGGCCGTCATCTACCGGCAGCTGGCGGACGTGGTGGGCCGTTACCGGCCGCAGGAGGCCGCCATCGAGCAGGTCTTCACGGCCAAGAACGCGGCCAGCGCCCTCAAGCTGGGCCAGGCCCGCGGTGTGGCCGTGGCCGCCTGCGCCGCGCACAGGGTACCGGTGAGCGATTACGAGCCCACGCTGGTCAAAAAATCCGTGGTGGGCACCGGCCGCGCGGAAAAGGAACAGGTGGCCTTCATGGTGCGGCGTCTGCTCAACGTGCGTGGCGAGGGCTGGGCCCTGGACACCACGGACGCCCTGGCCGTGGCCATCTGCCATTTGACCATGCGCCGCCTGAAGCTCCTGGCCCGGCGCTGAGGCGTTGGGAGTTTTATTGTTTGTTGGGGGAAGGAACCCCCTTTCTCTGGCGCGAAAAGGGGGTTCCTTCCCCCAAGCCCCCATCCTCCCCCAAACGCGCTTTATCAGGCACAAAAAAAGACGCCACGTGGCGTCTTTTTTCGTGCGATGGTCATGTCAGGTTCTCTGGTGGGTAGGCCGGAAGAATAGCGGGCGTCCTGTTTCCCGATATCCTCGCCCGCCAGCCAGCGACGGGGACTTTCTATACCGACCTGAACAAAAGGTTTTGGAAGGGAGGGGGAGCAGGGGGAGGGAGAACCTTTCCCACCAAAAAACGCCCCTCCCCCTCTCGCATCTCTTTCCCCGGTTCAGACGGGGCAGGCTTTAATCGTCATGCCGGGCGGCACGACCGCAAAAACGTCCCTGCAGCTCGTTGAGCTGGTTCACGGCTTCGCGTCCGTTGGCGATGTTGTGCACCAGTATCTCGCTTTGCTGCGAAAAACGGTTGCCCACCCGCACGGTGTAGCTGTTGAACAGCCAGCTGCTGAAACCCGAGGTGAAGGCCGCATCTTCCATGTCCCGCCATTTGACGCCCACGGCGCCCCGGTTCCAGGGCAGGATGCCCCGGTACAGCCAGACGCCCTTGCTGTCGGCATACAGGTGCACGCTGCGCACCAGCAGGACCCTGTAGACCATGCACAGCACCAGCAGGGCGCCCACGCCCGCGAAAATCCAGAAAAATTCCGGCATGTAGCGCTGCCCGGCCACGCACAGGGCCACGCAGACCAGCAGCATCAGCACCGGTCCGGCCCAGGCCAGCCAGGACTGGCGATAACTGAGCAGGGGCCGTTCGGCGGCATCGCTGCCCTCAAGGATATGTTCGTCAGACATGCGCGCTCCTCCTTGGAAAAGGACGTCGCCGTGAAGGGCTCCGGGGCGCAGGCACGCCCGCAAGAAAACACGAGGGGCGTGTCTTTGGGAAAAGGTCTCCCTTCCCCAGGACACGCCCCATCACATCACAACATCAGATCTCGCTGCCCGGGGCCAGATGCAGCAGGCGCTCCAGTTCGGCGGTGGCGGCATCGCTGTCCCGGCCCTGGCGACGGGCCAGATCGGGCAGGTTGTCCACGGCATCGCAGGGGCGCACATACAGCGGCTCGATGTCCTCAGGAGCATAGTCACCATGCCGTGCCAGCAGGCACAGGGCCTCGGTGGAGGCATGGATGCAGGCGGGCAGGCAGGTCACGGCAGGCAGGTTTTCCAGCGGCGCGCAGGCGTCCGCATTGCGCCGCAGGCCCGTACCGCAGACCAGCGTGGCGTCCGCCGTATCGGCCGTGATGGCCGCCACGGCCTCGGCCGGCGTGCACAGGGTCACGCCCTGCAGGGGCTGGGCCGGGATCTCGGGCCCGTAGCTGATGAAGGGCTGGCAGTGGACAAGGTTGCGACGGGCATGGGTCAGGACCCAGACGTGGCCGCCGTAGAGCATGCCGCGCCGCATGACGGCCGTGGTGGCCAGGGCCTGCATGTAGTCCAGCCCGGCCAGCTGCGCCCGGCCGCAACGGCGCAGAGCCGCGGCCGTGGCCAGGGTCAGGCGGATGCCCGTAAAGGAGCCCGGCCCGCGCACGCAGGCGATGCGGCGCAGATCGCTCCACCGGATGCCCAGCGACGTGGCCAGCTCGGCCAGCGCCGGGGCCAGGATCTCCGTGGCCCGCTCGCTGCGGTACCATTCCTGCGCACAAAGGATGGCCTCATCCTCCGTGACCACGATCTGCAGCACGCCTTCAGCGGCGTTGAGTATCAGCTCCAGTCCCGTTCCCGGGACAGCGTGTGTCGCCATATCGATTTCTCCCGCCGGACGCTAGGGGGCCGTCTTTTCCACGGCCGGGGCCTCGTCCGGCGTATTGATGATGCGTGTCACGTCGTTGAAGGTGGCAAAGATCATCAGGCTCAGCAGCAGGGCCATGCCCACGCGCATGCCCCATTCCTGGATCTTCTGCGGCACGGGGCGGCGGAAGATCATCTCGATGAGGCAAAAGAGCATCTGGCCGCCGTCCAGCACGGGCACGGGCAGCAGGTTGAGGATGGCCAGGTTGATGCTGATGAGCGCCGCCAGACCGAGCACGCCCACAAGGCCCTGCTCCGCCTGCTGGCCCACCATCTGGGCGATCATGATGGGGCCGCCCACCTGATCGGCGGGCACCACGCGCTGGGCCAGCTTGACGAAGCTCTGCCAGGTCAGGTCCACCAGACGCCAGGTCTGGACAAGGCCCGTCTTCAACGCCTCGGAAAAGCCCAGTTCTTCCACGCGCACCGAGCCCAGCGGCCCGATGCCGATGAGCCAGGCTTTCTCATCCTCGCCAAAGATGGTCTTGCGCGTGCTCCACTGCGGCGTCAGGGTCAGTTCCAGTTCCGTGCCCTGGGTCATGCCCTCGGCGGGCTGCCGGGCCACGGTCAGGGTCAGGGGACGGCCGTTGGCCTCGGCCACGGTCGGGGATATCTCGTCCCACGAATGGAGGGGACGGCCGTCGATGCTCAGGATCAGGTCGCCCTTCTGCAGACCGGCCTGTGCCGCCGCGCTCTGGGGCATGACGGCGCCCACCTGCGGCAGCATGACGGCATTGCCCCAGCCCCAGGCCACCACCCAGCACAGGATGCAGGCCAGCAGGATGTTGGCGAACGGCCCGGCCGCGATCACGAGGAAGCGCTGCCACGCGGGCCGCAGGGAAAAGCATTCCTCCCGGGTGAAACCGCTGGGGATGTCGTTCTCGTCGTTCTCGCCCACCAGGGCCACATAGCCGCCCAGAGGCACCAGCGACAGGGCGTATTCCGTCTTGCCGTGACGGTATTTGAGCAGTTTGGGGCCAAAGCCCAGGGAAAAGGTGGACACGCCCATGCCCAGCCAGCGGGCCACGGCGAAATGTCCCAGTTCATGGAAAAAGATCAGGCCGCCAAGGACAATGATGGCGGCAACGATGGTCGTCAGCACTCGTCAACTCCGGCGCGGGCCAGCTGTTTCACCAGCTCGCGTGTTTTCAGGTCAAGGCGCGACATGCGCTCTGTCAAGATAGTCACTTCCCGTTCAAGGGCAAGACTGTCATCGCCGCTACAGGACAGCGGCGGGCAGAATGGTTCGTGCCCCGGCTCGCCGGCGGCATGGGCATCCATGGCGGCCGAGACCAGATCCGCGATGTCGGCAAAGGCGCATTTGCCGGACAGGAACAGCTCCACGGCGGCCTCGTTGGCGGCGTTCATCACCACAGACATGCCGCCGCGTTCCCGCAGGGCGCGGCGCGCCAGCTTCAGGGCCGGGAAGGCCTCGTCGTCGGGGGCGAAGAACTGCAGGGTACCGGCCTTGACCAGATCCAGCGGCGGCACGCCCGTATCCACGCAGCGGGGCCAGAACAGGCAGGCCGCGATGGGGATGCGCATGTCCGGCATGCCCAGCTGCGCCAGCTGGCTGCCGTCCGTGAACTGCACCAGCGAATGCACCAGCGACTGCGGATGCACCAGCACCGTGATCTTTTCCAGCGGCACGCCGTACAGGTGGAAGGCTTCCACCACTTCCAGGGCCTTGTTCATCATGGTGGCCGAGTCGATGCTGATCTTGGCGCCCATCTTCCAGTTGGGATGATCCAGGGCCTGCGCGCGGGTCACGTTGCACAGCTCCTCGCGGCTGCGGCCGCGGAACGGACCACCGGAGGCCGTCAGCAGCAGGCGGTCCACCTCCTGCCCGCGTCCGGCCAGGCACTGGAAGATGGCGTTGTGCTCGGAGTCCACCGGCAGGATGCTGGCATGGGTACGGGCGCAGACCTGACGCAGCATGTCACCGGCCAGCACCAGCGATTCCTTGTTGGCCAGGCAGATGACCTTGCCCGCCAGCGCGGCCGCCAGCGTCCCGGCCAGGCCCGCCGCGCCCACCTGCGCCGAAAGCACGGTGTCCGCTTCGGGCAGGGCCGCCAGACGGGCATAGCCTTCGCTGCCCACCAGAATCTCGGGGGTGTAGCCCGTGGGCAGCAGCTTGCGCAGGCCCGCTGCCGAAGCCTCGTCCAGCACGGCCAGATACGGGGGCCGGAACTCCTGCGCCTGCTCGGCCAGGGTCTTGATGTTGCGCGCGCAGGAAAGGCCCAGCACCACGCATTCACGCCGCCGCGAACGGATGGCCGCCAATGTGTTGCCGCCGATGGAACCGGTGGAGCCCAAAAGGACAAGCTGGCGCACGCCGCGCCGCCACGCCTCGGAAGGCGCTTCCGAAATATACCGAATCGCAGGGCCGTTCAGCCCGGGCCACAGATCTGACATGTGTTTCTCCTTTGTCTCCGGGACAAAATCGTCCACAGCATGCCAAAAATCCCTTGCCGCGTCGAGAGCGGGCCGGAGGGAGGAAGGAGGGGGATGCAAGCGTGTTTGCGGGGGTGCGGGGGGGCTGGGGCCGCGCAGACCCCGCCACCCTGCAGCCTCGCCGCGCTTGCCCCCGCCCGGATGCCGGGCAATGGCCGTCATCCGACGGCTGTTTCACAGAGTGCAAGCGGATCTATTCCCCGCCAGCGTCCCTCCCAAAACGCCAAAGGGGCCGGTCCTCCCGAAGAAGACCGGCCCCTTTGCAAAATCGGGCTCAGCACGGGCAGCCGATGCTTCCATCAGCTGCCGGCGGCATGACGGCTAAAAGAAGAAGAACCACTGGTCCACGACGGCGAACATGGGCATGGCGAACAGGATGCTGTCCGCACGGTCCAGGATGCCGCCATGGCCGGGCAGCAGGTTGCTGGAGTCCTTCACATGCACCGCGCGCTTGAGGGCGGATTCGAACAGGTCGCCCAGCTGGGCAAAGGCATTGATGGCGATCCCCAGCAGGGCGAAGGCCCACCAGCTGGCGCTGCCCAGGCAGGCGCCGTAGATGGTGCAGAAGATGACGCAGCCCACCAGGCTGCCCACCGCGCCTTCGGAGCTCTTGTTGGGGCTCACGCGGGGCCACAGCTTGTGGTGCCCGAAGCGGGTGCCCACGAAATAGGCGGAGGTATCGGAGACGGCCACGGCCGCCAGCACGAAGATGAGCTTGGTGGTGGAAAGATAGGTGGCGGGCAGCAACAGCAGCGGGATGTAGGCCAGACCGGCCATGAAGATGCCGCTGGCGGCAAAGGCGGGCACGCCTTCCTCTTCCACCTCGTTCCAGCGGAACAGGAAGCTCATGGCAGCCAGCACGAAGCCCGCGCCCAGGCAGACCAGGGCGTCCTGCGTGCGGTGGGCCCAGGTCAGCGTCAGCATGCCCCAGCCCAGGGCGATGGCGCAGACGCGGCTGGGGATGCGCTTGTTGCCCCAGAACAGGGAGAAGAACTCCCACAGACCCAGCGCCGCCACCAGCAGGATGAGGGCAAGCAGCACCCAGCCCCGCAGGACGAGGGCAAGAACGACGATGGCGGCCAGAACGAGGCCGGTGATGGTGCGGCGGATGTCGGTGGCGTGATCAACGGCCATTGATTTGCTCCTGGGTTTTCCCGAATCGGCGCGAGCGTCCGGCGTAGACGGCCAGGGCCTCGTGCAGGGCCTCCACGCCGAAGTCGGGCCAGGGCGTGGGGGTGAAGTAGAATTCGCTGTAAGCGCACTGGTAGAGCAGATAATTGCTCAGGCGCTGTTCTCCGCTGGTGCGGATGAGGAAGTCGGGGTCGGGCTGTCCGGCGGTGTACAGATGGTCGGCCAGGCTCTGTTCGGTGACGTCCTCGGGGCGCAGGCCCTCGGCCATCATGCCGCGCACGGCGCGCACAAGCTCGGCGCGGCCGCCGTAGTTGAGGGCCAGGTTGAGCACCATGTCCGTATTGGCCGCCGTGCGGCGCAGGCCGTGGCGCAGGGCCGTACGGGCGGCCAGGGGCAGGGCCTCCATGTCGCCCAGGATGTTCAGGCGGATGCCCTCGCGCTCCATGCGGGGCACTTCCTGGCCCAAAAATTCCAGCAGCAGGGAGAACAGGGCCGAGACTTCGGTCTTGGGCCGCGACCAGTTCTCGCTGGAAAAGGTGTACAGGGTCAGGTGGCGGATGCCCAGACGGCGGCATTCGGTCACGATGGTGCGCACGGTTTCGGCACCGGCACGGTGCCCCGCCTCGCGCGGCAGACCGCGGGCCTGGGCCCAGCGGCCGTTGCCGTCCATGATGATGGCCAGGTGTACGGGAAGATGGGTAAGCGTTTCGCTCATGGTACCTCTCTGAACCGGGGACGACAGGCCCGGAAAACATGACCGTGCCGAAAAAAACACGGCCCGGTGCCCCTGGGGCTGGCCGGGCTGCGGAAAACGTCCGGGAGCGGCAGGGCCGCTCCCGGAAGGCGGACACTAGATGTCCATGATTTCCTTTTCTTTGGCCTGGCTGCGCTTGTCGGCATCGGCCACGAACTTGTCGGTCAGCTTCTGCACTTCGGCTTCGGCCTTCTTCTGTTCGTCTTCGGTGATGGTCTTTTCCTTCTCCAGCTTCTTCAGGGAGTCGTTGGCATCACGACGCACGTTGCGCACGGCCACCTTGGCGTCTTCGGTGTACTTGCGGGCCACCTTGACCAGCTCCTTGCGGCGCTCTTCGGTCAGCGGCGGGATGTTGATGCGGATGATGCGGCCGTCATTGACCGGGGTCAGGCCCAGGTCGGACTTGAGGATGGCCTTCTCCACCACGGAGATGCCGCCCTTGTCCCAGGGCTGGATGGTGATGGTGCGGCTGTCGGGCACGGCCACGGAAGCCATCTGGGAGATGGGGGTGGGGGTGCCGTAGTAATCGGCCTTGATACCGTCCACCAGGGCGGTGGTGGCGCGACCGGTGCGCAGTTTCTGGAAGTCGCGCTCCAGAGCGGCCATGGCTTTTTCCATGCGGTCTTCGGTATCCAGAAGGATGGTATCGATATCCATAAAATCTCCTTACAGACTGTAGAGTTCGAAAAGATCGTGACTAGCAGTCGTGCACGATGGTGCCCACCTGCTCGCCCAGGACGGCACGGCGGATGTCGCCGCCCAGCATGCGGCAGACGATGATGGGCACGTTGTTGTCGCGCACCAGGGCAAAGGCAGCGGCGTCCATGACGCCCAGATGGCGGGACAGGGTCTCGTCATAGCTCAGGCTGTCGTACTTGACGGCATCGGGGAACTTGGCGGGGTCCTTGTCGTAGATGCCGTCCACCTTGGTGGCCTTGATGATGGCATCGCACTGCAGTTCCATGCCGCGCAGGGCGGCGGTGGTGTCGGTGGTGAAATAGGGGTTGCCGGTACCGGCGGCGCAGATGACCACACGGCCCTTTTCCAGATGGCGCATGGCACGGCGACGGATGAAGGGCTCGCACACTTCCTGCATGTCGATGGCGGACAGCACGCGGGTGGGGTAGCCGAATTTTTCCAGCATGTCCTGCACGGCCAGGGCATTGAGCACCGTGGCCAGCATGCCCATGTAGTCGGCGGAGGAACGTTCCATGCCCTTGGCGGAACCGGAAAGGCCGCGGAAGATGTTGCCGCCGCCGATGACCAGGGCAAGTTCCACGCCCATGTCGAGCAATCCGCCGATCTCCTTGCAGATGGTGCCCACGGTTTCGGGGTCGATACCGGTTTTCTGCTCTCCGGCCAGGGCCTCGCCGCTCAGCTTGAGCAGCACGCGCTTGTACTTGAGTTCAGCCATATGTTCCGCCTTGGTTGAAGCCGGCCACGCCGGCTGTTGCTTTCATGGATCGTCCGATACCGAACAGCAGGCATTCGGACGCGCTCTTTTCATCATAGCAAAAAACGTCGCTATCTCAAAGCACTTTTACCATGCCGCCCCCGCAGGACGGCACGGGACGGCCCTTTGCAAGGCGGCCTGTACGACCCGGGGCGGGCACGCCGTTCGGGCAAGGGACGCCGTATGGCCGGGGCGACATACGCTCCCGCCCGCCGCCTCCCTCCCTGCCCCGCCGGGACGTCCCTGCGGTTTCCCCGGCCGGGAGGACATGCGGAAAAACACCCCGCGCCATCCCCCCGCGTCGACGGTCATGCCTTTGTCGCCGCCCCTGCGTCGAGCCCGGATGGTGAGAGCGTCGCAAACAGGCGCTCCGATAGGCATACGGACACCGCCGGGGAACGCAACCGGAGCGGGAGCCTATTTGCCTGCCCCCGTCTTTTGCGGTATCGGAAAGAGTCCCGAACCGAAGCCGCGCGCAGACCCGGCAAGGAGTCCCCATGCTCGAATGCAACAACCGTTTTGAAGATCGCGCCTTCCTCCTGCTGCTGGCCGGCGTCTCACTGGCCTTCCTCTGGATGCTGCGCCCCTTCTTCGATGTCATCTTCTGGGGCATCGTCATCGCCCTGCTCTCCACTCCCGTCTACGATGCCCTGCAACGCCGCAGCATGGGCCGCAACCTGGCGGCGCTGACCTGCGTGATCCTGAGCCTGGTGCTCATCATCGTGCCCTGCGTGTACATTTTTTATACGTTCATCAACGAAGTGGCCAACCTTTACGGCCGCCTGACGTCCGGCGGGCATGACATCCGCGAGACGCTGGAAAAGCTGCGCGAGGTGGCGCCCGGCGTACAGGACTGGCTCACCCGCTACGGCTACGGCCCCGAGGTCATCACCCAGAAACTTTCCGAGCTGGCGGTCAAGGTCAGCGGTCTGGTGGCGCGCAACACCGTGGCCCTGGGCGGCAGTACGGTGAATTTCCTCGTGGACCTCTGCATCATGCTCTATCTGGCCTTCTTCCTGGTGCGCGACGGCAAGCAGCTGCGCGTGCTGCTCATCCGGGCCCTGCCCTTTGGCGACCACCGCGAGGATCTGCTCTTCGCCAAGTTCGCCGAAGTGCTGCGGGCCACGGTCAAGGGCAGCCTGCTGGTGGCCATGGCCCAGGGCGCGCTGGGCGGTCTCATCTTCTGGATACTGGGCATCAAGGCCCCGGTGCTCTGGGGCGTGGTCATGACCCTGCTCTCGCTCATCCCGGTGGTGGGCGCGGGCGTGGTCTGGGCGCCGGTGGCCGGGTACCTGCTGCTCACGGGCGATTATGTGTCCGGCGTGGTGCTGCTGGCCTGCGGGGTCTTCGTCATCGGTCTGGCGGACAACATCCTCCGCCCCGTCCTGGTGGGGCGCGATACCAAGCTGCCGGACTTCATGGTCCTGCTCTCCACGCTGGGGGGGTTCTCGCTCTTCGGCATGGACGGCTTCGTGACGGGCCCCATGCTGGCCGTGCTCTTCGTGACGGTCTGGAAGATATTCATGGACGAATTCAAGCCGCCCCTGACGCTGGACGGCAGCGCCCCCGCACAGGATGCGGACGGGGACGGCCCTGCGGCATGACGCAAAAGGCCACCCGCAACGGCGGGTGGCCTTCCATTACCTGCCCCCCGGCAGGTGAAAGATAGGGGACGGGATCCACGGCACCCGTCCCCTGTATGCGACAGCCTCCCACAGCTGCCGCTCCGGCAGCAAGGAAAAGGGGAAAGGAGGAGAACCTGATTCCTTGCTTCCGGTCAATCCTGCTGTCCCGGCGGGGATGTTCCCATCCCCGGCGTCCTGCAGCGGCCCGGGACACACGGGCCGTCCGGCATGCCCTTCCGGGCACCGGCGGCAGACGCCGCCCCGCCGGGACAGCTAATGTTCCAGACGGCGGACCAGCACCTCGTCGATGCGGTTGCCGTCCATCTTCACTATCTTCATCCGCCAGCCCTGGATGCGCACCCGCTCGCCTTCGTGCGGGATATGCCCCAGGGCCTCCAGCAACAGCCCCGCCAGTGTGGCCGAGGAGCTGCGCGGCGGCAGGTGGATGCCCAGCCAGGAGGTCACGGCATCCACGGTCAGGCGGCCGGGCATGAGCCACGAGCCGTCAGGCTGGCGGCAGGCTTCGGGCCCGGCGGGCATGTCGCCCATCTGGCCTGCCAGCACGCTCACCAGATCCGTGGGCGTGATGCAGCCCACCACGCTGCCGTATTCGTCACGCACGAAGGCCAGGGGCGTGGGCTCTTCGCGAAAAGTTTCCAGCATCTCCGTCAGCGAGGCATGCTCGAAGATCGTGGGCGCGGGCCGCAGCAGGGGCCGCACGCTCCAGACACGCCCGCTGCCGTCATCCTGCGGCGCTGCCGTACCGGGACGCTCCGTGCCCGTCACGGGCCCCTGGGGCGTCACGGCCGCCAGATCCCCGGTATGGATCACGCCCAGCACTTCGTCCCTGTCCGGGTCCAGCACCGGCAGCCAGGGCGAGAGGCTCTCGCTGGCAAAACGGCAGGCCGTGGCATAGTCGGCCTCGCTGTCCAGCCAGCGCACCCGGTGGCGCGGGGTCATGATGAAGCGGGCCGTGCGTCCGCTCAGGCGGATCACGCGGGCCACCATGTCGCGCTCTTCCGGCTCGAACAGGGGCTGGGCATCGCTCTCGCTGGCCAGGGCCGCGGCATCGCGCCGCGCTTCTTCCTCGCCGGGACGTCCGCCGCCCAGCAGCCCCAGCACCGCCATGGCCATGGATTCACGCATGTCGCGCATGCTGATGCGCTTGCGTCGGTTGCGCAGGGCCACCTGGTTGCAGATCTCCACCAGCACCGAGAAGCAGATGGCCGCGTAGAGATAGCCCTTGGGGATATGGTAGCCCAGACCGTCCATGAGCAGGCTCAGGCCGATCATCATCAAAAAGCCCAGACACAGGATGATGACCGTGGGGTGACGCTCCACAAAACTTGTCAGCGGCGCGGCGGCCATGACCATGACCAGCATGGCCACGACGACGGCCAGCATCATCACCGGGATATGGTCCACCATGCCCACCGAGGTGATGATGGAATCCAGGGAGAACACGGCATCCAGCACCAGGATCTGGATGATGACCTGCCAGAAGCCCGAGCGCGTGGGCGCCGAGGAGTATTCGGCCATGCCGCCTTCCAGGCGCTCGTGCAGCTCCATGGTCCCCTTGAGCAGCAAAAAGATGCCGCCGCCCATGAGGATGAAATCTCGCCACGAGAAGGCTTTGCCGAAGATCGTGACCAGGGGCTCGGTCAGACTGACGATCCAGGCGATGGCGGAAAGCAGCACCAGGCGCATGACGAGCGCCAGACCAAGACCGGTGAGGAAAGCCCGGCGGCGCTGTTCCTGCGTATGCAGGCGCGAGGTGAGGATGGAGATGAAAACGAGGTTGTCGATGCCCAGCACGACCTCGAGCACGATCAGGGTGCCCAGCCCGGCCCAGGCCGAGGGATCGGCGATCCACGAGAAATCCCACATGGGAGCTTTCCGCCTCCTTGCGGCAGTGATGCTGAAGTGATGCCCGGCCCTCCCGCTCCGCACGGAGTCCCGGACTGGATGGAGGCAGCATACGCCGGCGTCCGTCAGGAAAGCGTCGGCATGGCCGGGAAAAGGGCCAAAAAAAAAGGAGGGGCCGGAGCCCCTCCTGGGATCTTTATGGCGGACAGCTTATTCAGCGGCCAGCTGGATGCGGCTGAAGCCGGCGACCTTGATGTCGCCACCGGCGGCCTTGGCCACTTCGCGCACCACTTCGGTCATGCTCTTCTTGTCGTCGCGGATGTAGGGCTGTTCCATCAGGCAGACTTCCTTCTGGAACTTCTTCACGGCGCCTTCGGCGATCTTTTCCACGATCTGTTCGGGCTTGCCTTCTTCGCGGGCCTTCTGGCGGTAGACTTCACGCTCGCGTTCCATGGCGGCGGCGTCCAGGCTGGCGCCGTCCAGGGCCATGGGGTTGGTGGCGGCCACCTGCATGGCCACGTTCTTGGCCAGTTCCTGCACTTCAGGCTTGGCAGCGATAGCGGCGCTGTCGCACACCAGGTCCACCAGCACGCCGATCTTGCGGTTGGCGTGGATGTACTGGCCGATCACTTCGTTGTCTTCACGGGTGTGACGGGTGAAGTTGCCGAGCTGCATGTTTTCGCCCACGGAGGCGATGAGCTGGGTCACGTCTTCGCCCACCAGGCCCTTCAGGGCTTCGGCGTCGGCGGGGTTGCTGTCCAGCACGCTCTGGGCCACCTTGGCGGCCAGGGCTTCGAACTGCTCGCCGCGGGCCACGAAGTCGGTCTCGCACAGCAGGGCGGACATGGCCACGGTCTTGCCGTCAGCGCTCACGGCGGCCATCACCAGGCCTTCGCTGGTGGCACGGCCGGACTTCTTGGCAGCCTTGGCCATACCCTTCTGGCGCAGCCAGTCGACGGCCTTTTCCAGGTCGCCGTCCACTTCCACCAGGGCTTTCTTGCAGTCCATCATGCCGGCGCCGGTCTTTTCGCGCAGTTCCTTCACCATAGCGGCGGAAATAGCCATTGTATTCTCCTGTGTATCCGGCCTGGGCCGGAGCAAGATTCCAAAAAAATCGCGCAGTGCGCAGGGTGGCGGCACAGCCCGAAAGCCGCGCCGCCACCTTTTTGAAGCATGGGGGGCCGGAGCCTTGCTGCTCCGGTTCCTGCGTCGCCCGCCACGGGGCATCCCCGTCCGGGCGCGGACATCAGCAGGGCCGATGCCCGGGGCAACAGCGTTGCCCGAGGTCAGAAGACCGTACCGGAACTACTCGGCGGCAGCTTCGGTCTCGGCAGCCTTCTGCATGGCTTCTTCGGCGTTGGCTTCCACGGCGGCGCCGTCCTTCATCTGGGCTTCGCCTTCCTGGCAGGCTTCGGAGAAAGCCGTCACGAACAGCTTGATGGCGCGGATGGCGTCATCGTTGCCGGGGATGATGTAGTCGATGACATCGGGGTCGCAGTTGGTGTCGGTCACGGCCACGATCGGGATGCCCAGCTTGCGGCATTCCTTCACGGCGATGTCTTCGCGATGGGGGTCGATGATGAAAGCCAGCTGGGGCAGGCGATCCATGTTCTTGATACCGCCCAGGGTCTGTTCCAGCTTCTGCATTTCGCGTTCCAGCAGCAGGATTTCCTTCTTCTGGTAACGGTTGATGCTGCCGTCGGCGAACATGCCTTCCAGCTTCTTCAGGCGTTCCACGCTCTTCTGGATGGTGACGAAGTTGGTCAGGGTGCCGCCCATCCAGCGGTTGGTCACGTAGTACTGGTTGGCCTTGGTGGCTTCGGTGGCCACGGCTTCCTGGGCCTGGCGCTTGGTACCGATGAACAGCACCTTGCCGCCGTTGGCCACGGTGTCGACCACCTTGTCATAGGCCACGCGGAACAGCTTCACGGTCTGCTGCAGGTCGATGATATGGATGCCGTTGCGGGCGCCGAAGATGTAAGGACGCATCTTGGGGTTCCAACGACGGGTCTGGTGACCGAAATGCACGCCGGTTTCCAGCATCTGCTTCATGCTGACGTAAGCCATTTTTCAATCCTCCAAAAGGGTTGTGATCTTCCACACCGGCCCAGACCCTGCAACCCGGCCTGCCGCCGCCCCCGGCCCCATGACCGGAAGACAACGAAAAATACGCCGTAGCGCATTGCCGGGCACCCCGGGCCGCTGCCGGAGTGTGCTTCGATGAACGAGCTTCCATAGACCAAAAGCCCGCAAATGGCAAGCCCCGACGGCAACAAGGCGCTTCTTTCCCCGCCGGCGGAGCCGTCTTCCCGCCGCAGCCGTCCCGTTGCGGACGTATGGCAGGGCCGAAGGAGCGGCGCCCGCCGTCCCTGTTCCATTCCCGTGGCAGACAGCGCACCCCGGCGAAGCCCCGCTGCGATCACCGCCGGGCCCCTGCCGCAGGGCTGTCATGAGGCGAGGCACCGCGATGCGTCCCCTGCCGCGACGCACGCCCGTCTTTTCCCGGGCGACCGGCGTAGACCGGCAGCCGTCGTGCCCGGCACAGCGGCAAAGGCCCTTTCCGGCGGCTCTGCCCGGAAGCTCCGCCAGTCGGCATTTTTCCTGGCGCGTCCTCCCATATGCCGTCTGATGCGTCCGAACACTCCGGCCCATTGCAAATCAGAACCACCCGCTTTGCGGGTGGTTCTGATTCGGGCATCTTGTCGTGCCCTTGCGTGCGTTCCCCGCTCTAGTAGCTGATGCGTTCGATGAGCTTGCGGCGGGGCGTGAGCGAGATGTGGTAGTACTGGTTCTGCGGCACGTTGATGTAGGGGATGTCCTCCTCGCGCTGGCGCAGGAACAGGGAGAGGATGACCCGGTTGATGGCCTGGTGGCCCACCAGCATCACGGGCAGTTCACCGGCCAGGAACAGGGCCCGCTGCAGGCCGCGCCGCACACGTTCGCGCAGCATGGCGTAGCTTTCGCCGTGCGGGTAGGCGTAGTGGTATTTGTCTGCGTTACGGCCTGCCGTGATCTCGGGCATGGTCTCGCGGATCTCGCTGTAGCACATGCCTTCGCAATCCCCGGCCCAGATCTCGTCGAATTCCTTGAAGGCCATCACGCGGGTCTCGTGCCGTCCGCGCAGCAGGGGCGCCGCGGTCTCGTGCGAGCGCATGCGCGTGGAGGTGAACACCCAGTCCAGTTTCTGGTCGCGCAGGTGCAGGGCCAGGGCCTCGGCCTGCATCCGGCCTTTGGCCGTCAGGGGCGGATCGCCGCCGATGCGGCCCTGCACGTTGTATTCCGTCTGACCATGCCGTGCCAGGTACAGGCTCTGCACCCACCAGCTGACCACGATCTCGCGGATGGCGGGATAGTAGGGGGAGCCTTCGCAGGGCTGTTCCGCCAGGATGCGGCTGGACATGGTATCCACGCACAGCCAGTACTGTTCCTTGCCCACAGGCTCGTAGATGGCTTCGTAATAGCCGATGCGGCCCACAAAGCTCGCCAGGGCTTCGTCCTCGGTATAGCCCGCGTACTCCGGCAAGCGGGTCTTGTTGCGGATGCAGGCATTGAGCAGCACGGGGTCTTCATTGACGCATTCCAGAAAGAGCACGGGATGATCCGTGAGGGTCCTTTCGATAAAGGCCCGCCGTGCGCGACTGACGTTGGTGGCATCCAGGATGGCCACGTCACCTTCCCGGTTCAGCCATTCTTTGGCCCGGATCAGGTTTTGCCGGCAGATCTCCTCGCGGATCCTGCGACCTTCGGCATTGTCCGGAGAGTAGAACTCCGGCAGGGTGGATTCCGCCCCCAGCAGTTCGCGGCGGACGTCGCCGTTATTGAAGATGGCTGAACGGAAGCCGTCAGCCGCCAGGCCGCCGCAGATGCGCCGGGCCAGACGGGACTTGCCGCGTGCGGGCAGGCCCACCATGACGAGATAGAGCTTGTGCATGAGACTCCTGTGGGGCGTTGGTCTGTACGGATATCAAGAGCCGCCCGGCCGCGCGAGGGGCAGGGCCGGACATCATGCCGGTCAGCGGGCCGCAGGGGCCGCCTTGGGGGCCGCAAGCTGTTCCAGGGCCTTTTTCAGCGGCTTGCCGGGATGCTTGTCGCACCACTCCAGCAGGGCATCGCTTTGGGCGGCCATGTTCCCCAGCTCCAGGGGACGGTAGGGGCGGGCTTCCTTGAAGGCCTGATAGCCGTCCCACCAGAGGACCAGCGGCAGCCAGTTGTCGCCCTGCCGGCGGAAGGTGCGGCAGGGCTGGGAGAGCTTTTGCCGCGACAGCTTTTCGCGCACTGCCTGCCAGCGTTCCGTCAGGCGGGACATGGGGGCCGCGGCGCAGGCGTCGTGCAGTCGTATGGGCAGGCTGGAAGTCCACTGCTCGCCCTGTTGCCAGAGCTGGAAGGGGAGATCCTCCTTGCCGCTGCGGGCCGCCACATAGCCATCCAGCCATTCCAGCGGCACGTCCAGGCGCAGGCCGCCTCCTGTTTTTTTCCTGTCCACCGCCTGTTCGGCCAGAGGCCGGCAGATCAGGGCCCCCACGCGCAGGTCGCTGTCTTCAGGGCTGCTGCCCAACAGCAGCATCTGGCCGGGTTCCGCCTCCTGCACCGTGATGGTCAGGGGCGATGATACGGGTTTTTGGGGCTGGGCCGCACCGGCAGCAAGGGGGCTCAGCAGTATCAGCAGCAGAAAAGCCGCGCACAGCGGGCTGAAGGACGTGTTTCGCATAATTTACTCCTGCCGCAGGATAGCATTGTCGACCGGGGGATTGGAAGCGGGTTTCTCGTGGGGGAAGGGGCGTTTTGGGGCAAAACTGCCTCTTCCTCCACGCTTCATCCCCGGAAAAAACTTGTTCGGGTGTGGACGACAGGCCCCGCCGCTGTCTGAAGGTCGGGGACATCGGGACGTGCCGGAAAAGGGAACGGATGGGTGCCCCTCCGGGAATGGAGGCCGTTTTCGAAAGTTGCCGGAGGGGATGGCGTGTCCTGTCATGACAACCGGCAAGGGGTAGGTGATGGGAAAAGGCTCCGGGCTGTGGTGACAGGAAAGCAGCAGAGGGCGTTGAACTACCGGCAGGGCGGGGCCGCTCCGGACTCAGGGGCGGGAGGAAAGGCTCAAAAATCTTGCCGGAATGGGGAACAATGGGCGAATAGGGGCTGCCCGCTTGATGTTCTCCAGGCTGGCCAGGGCTCTGGCAGTGCAAAGCATCCCGTGTGCCGGCTGGATGATGAGGGGAGGATGGCCCTGCCCGCGAGACGGCGACGGGGACCGGCGTCCAGACCAGAGCAAAGTTTTTTGAAGGGGTGGGGG
>CDZU01023333.1_pt1 | contig 68272 bp, 88 predicted proteins | sample 557441 | NCBI WGS metagenome assembly CDZU01 (sample SAMEA3182114, study PRJEB8094) | gut metagenome | biome: human; feature: gut; material: Stool; isolation source: human stools | place: Canada | collected 2013-06-10
TCTTCTTCTTCTTCTTCTTCTTCCTCTTCTTCTTCTTCTTCCTCTTCTTCTTCTTCTTCAGAAGAACCAAATAAAGAGGAAACTTCTTCCTTGGTTAAATCAATAGGTTTAGCAATAATTTGAATAGAACCATCATCAAAGAATATAATGAAAGCCCCGTTAATTACTTTTCTAGAAACTTCTCTTTTTTCTACTGGTTTAACACTAGATTTTTTTGTTCTTGCCATAATTTTCTATTTTTTAATGGTTAATAAATGGTTATTTAGTTTAGTATTATAATATTCTTAATGGTATAAAATTTCCCCCCTACTGTTCGGGAAATTCTTTTGGAGTTTTGATTAAATTCCACAATTTCTTTTACCATATTTAAAAAGTCTTCCCTATTTTTTAGGGTAATCGGATATATTCTTGGTTCTTCCATCGGTTCATCATTATCAACCTTATAGGTCATTTCAGAAATACCATAGGAGATATTAGAATCCCAAGAATAATCTTTTTTTTCTATTTTTCTGATGTCCATAGTCCTTTTTATTTTATTATATTTACTTTTGTAAATCCAGGAACCCCAATACCAGAATCAAATACTGAATAAATATTAGGATATCCTTTTTTCAAATGCTTATAGTCATGAGTTAAATGAAAAGGGTAAATATATATTCTTCCATTTATTGGTCTATTACTGGAAATGTATTCAAAACCCTTTTTCTTTTTAAACTCATTCTCTGGAACAAAGCCTTGAAATATAAATTCCTTCTCTATATATAAGTCATTTTTCTCATACTTATATTTATCTATTAATTTAAAGTATGAATCAAAATTCCTTTTAGCCCACCTAAAAGACCTTTCTAGTGATTTTTTAGTTAAACAATGATATTTTAATGCTAGAAATTTAATATTATTACTAAGTTCACATTTCATATAGGTCTTTTTTTCTGATTTGCTTAATCTCCTGAATCTTCGGTAATTTAAGTTTCTCATCCTTAGTAATCTTTGGATTAACTCTAATTTCCTTTGTTGGGATATCGCATTGATGTGTTTCATATTTATCCAACACCCTTTTAACTATTATATTTTCTTTCTCTTTATCGGAATAATTCTCTTTACATATATCTGAAATGATATTCCAACGGTAAGATTTTTTATTATTGGAATACTTGTAACTTTTCAAAACAGATAATTTAGTTTTTGGCTTCCTATACCTACCATTTATGTATAATGATTTTCCTATTTTAAACCCTAATTGTATTGCTTTTTTACCCTTTATGAATTTTACAGTTTCTCTCCATGATTTACCATACCAGGTATCATATAGTAATTTAGCATTTTTTCTACTGAACCAACCAGTTAATACCAAAACTGGTTCTAAATTATGATATGAATAAGGGTAAAATTTATTTACATAAATTCTTTTATCATAAGCCCTTATTTTATACTTAAATCTACTCCTATTTCTTCTTGATTTCCTCTTATATAAAACATACCACCTAAATTCCTCTGGAACTGTTTCTAATACATATGAATTACCACTTTTTATGGCTGATTTCATAGCTTTTGAATACATTCTATGGAATTTAGATGGGTTTTTTCTTTTAAGAGCTTTTAACTTCTCTATCTTTTTCTCTAATTTCTTTTTGGTTATCATTTTAAAGTCCTATAATCAATACCTTTTTTCCTAAGTGCAGCTCTATACCATTGCTGTATGGATTTTGGTTTTGCTTCTGGAAATTTCTTCATAACCCTTCTAGTTATTCTTTCCAAAGTATAACCTTTATTGGTTAATTCATAAGTATATGATTTTTTTGTACCTTTCCATAAACCACTCTCATCTTTCTCTCTTTTTGGTTTTTTGGGTTTTGGTAAACCTTTTATCTTCCTTGTTTTACGTTTCCCTTCTTCTACTTTTTCCTCTGAAATAAAACCTAATCTCAATTGATAGCTTCTTAATGGGTCATCTTTTGCATAACCAGCTTGTTCTAGCATAGAATCTACCCAATCATCATATTTATCAATTAATGATAAATCTGGTTTATTTTCTGTTTTCATTATATATGATTGCAATCTTCCCCAATCTGCTGCACAAGCATCTGGGAATGGCATACCTAATGCAACTGCCCTTCTTTTGCAATCCCTATAAGTCATATTACTAAACCCTCCAGCTGAGGATATTAATTTTAACTTATCTTTGCCACCAGTAATATGGTGTTCTTTTTTTCTCTTTGTCATAGTTAAGCGTATATTCTTATATAATAAATATATGTATCAATATTCTCCATAGCATATTCAAAATCAGTATCAATTGATACTGTAATATCATTATCTTCCAAAGATGATACTATAGAAAATTGTTCACTTTCTGTAATTTTCCTCTTTGAGTATATACTTATGAAATGGGTTATTTCCCCATTATCATCATCTATGTAATGGTATTCCCCAATAGAGAAATTATTTGTACCTATTATTCTTTGCAATTCTTCCCCTATTGATGAGATATAATCTCCTAGAATGGTTAATGGATTTTCTTCTCTTCTGTTCATGGTTTAATGTTTTTTAATTAGTTTTTATTTTTTAATTTTGATATGCAAATATAATACATATAATAATAATATGCAAATTTATTATATAAAAATTCTATTGGTTCTTCCTGGATTCTCTTAGTTTTGATATGGATTTTCTTTTCAGGTTATAAGCCATATCTAAGTTACTACAAGTAAAATCCATATTATTAATTTCCCTATAATTAATAGCTGTTTTTATAACTGAACGGTACTCTTCCCAGAATTTTAACCCAGATTTTGGGTCTTTCGTTCTCTCAAAAAATTCTTTTACTAGAACTCCAAATATATCAGCATCCATAATAGTACTGAATATATAAATCTTCATTTTAGTTATTTCTGATAATATATCTTTATCTTTTCTTATTGGTATTATTGAATACCCACCATCAAATAAAGTTGATATGATTGATATATAATATCTATTTTCTGGTTTACCATTACTCCAATATTTATCTACCATAGCCCTAATCTTAAAATCAGGTATTCTATGTAAATATTTTATATAAACCTTCTCTTTTTTGTTGGTTCTTCTTTTATATGGGGTTGGTGCTTGTAATTTTCTTGGTAATATTCTATAACTATTCCACCTATCAAATTCCATTATTAGGGCATACAAATCCTTATCCCACTCATCTTCTGATTGTTTTAATACTGACATCCATTTCTCTATCTTAATATTACTGATTTTAGTAAGTAAAAATGATGAATCACCAGTATGAAGTTTAGCTTCTTCTTTTGGTAACCTTTTTACCATACAACCAAATAAATAATCAGCAAATCTTGAATCTATTGGTGAAGATGGGTTTACTAAACTTGGGTGTATTTTAAAAAAATCAGAGAACAGTTTAAATAATTTTTCTGCTCTTGCTTTTATCTCTAAATACTTGTAATGTGATACCTTTAAAATTTCTCCAGTCTCTCTAGCTGATAACCCATTTGAAAGATTTAGAAATAAACTGTTTTGTTCTTGCTCAGTAAGACAATCCCAAGCTTTTTCCATATATGGTTCCATAGAATTAATATTGATTTTTTAACAGAAATTGCTCTACTTTTTCACTATCTATGTTTTCTTGTATAAAATCATTTGAAGCCATTAATTTATTCTCATCAAAGTCATTATAAATAGAATAAAATACATTATCCATTGGTATCTGAACAATTATATTTGCTGAATCAGGGTATAAAGCAACTTTTACCAATTTTAGATTTAAATTTACTTCTAATATTGTAGCACCTATACCTTCAAATGGATAACCTTTTAATACTACATAGCTACCTAATTTTAGATTAATTATATCCTCAGAAGTGTATACCCTATTTTGTTTTGAAACCCTTTTATAATATTTTACTTCTTCTTTGCTTACAATTGCTACTTTTGAAAAATCATCAAAATCTTCTGGATTATCTATTCTTGCCCTTTTTTTCTTTGGGTGCATAGTTTCCAATGATTTTAACCAACCAAGTATACCAGGTATATCTTTTTTTAGCTTTCTAAGGTATTGTCTATCAAAAGCTTTTGTTGATGACATTCTTACAAACCCATAATTGAATAATAGAGGTACCTCTATATAAAAGTTTCTATTATTCTTGGATTTCTTTAATATTCTTATAGTGGGAATATAAGCTTTAATATTCTTATACCCTCCACATTTAAGGTCACTATTGATAGTTGTCCAATGTTTCTTATCTATCCTGCATATACAATAAACGTATTGGGTATTAGTTTTCATTATATTGATTTTTTAATGGTTTTATATAAAACTTTATAGCTAATATTTATTATATCCGATAACATAAATATATTTAGATGTAGTTCACTATTTACTTCTATTCTCATTCTTGGTTTAGTCAATTTAGATTCTTGATTCATTATCAGATTTGATAAAAAATCATTGGTTACAAAAAAAGCTTCCCCTTTTGGCATATTATTATACTTCATAATAAGTACTGGGATTTTATTCCCTCTAATAGCATCATTTGAAGCTTGTTCCCAGAATGATAATATCTTACAACCCTTATTACCAAGAAGTATATGTTCAAATTTTAGGTCATTATATGATTTACATTCTACTGATAGTTTAAATCTTTTTGAATGTTTTGGGTCAGTACAAGTAATATCACTTGTAATATTATCTGTTTTTTTCCACCTTAAACCACCAGATGCTGGTACTCTATTAAATTCATACCCTGTCCAATCCTGAAACCATTTGCAAATGGTCCTTTCAAATCTACTGCCTTTATTTTTAGAATTTATTCTAGCCATAATTAATATTTTATTACCCAATAGTAGTAATTAAAATTCATAGGCAGAGATACCATGCTCTCTTTTAACATTTAAAATTTTTGAATTTGGGATTGGTAATGATTCATGATGGGTTATTAAGAATAATGTTTTTTCTCTATATACTTTCTTTATAAGACCAATAACTACCTCTATATTATCATAACTTAATGATTCAAATACTTCGTCCAAAAAAGCTATATTTACTCCTTTTGATTGAGTTATTACCTGATTCATTGCTAATGCCATAGCTAAATTAACCAATTGCTTTTGACCACCAGATAATTCCTCATAAAATACTTCTACTCCTTCAAGATTTATGTTTACTACAAAATCTTTTCTAGAAGAATTTAAATCCACCATAAACTTAATATTAAACCCTAATACTTCTGAATATGAGCTTAATAGGTTATTAAGTTCAGATAATGAGGATTCAAATATAAATGCTTTTATACCATTATTTCCAAATGGTTCTGAATAAGCCCATTTATATAGGTTAACTTGTTTTTCTAGTTCTTGTATTTGAGATTTTATTTGGATTATGGATTTTTTGTAATTCTCTAATTTTTTGGATTGTTTATTAATCACTGATTCAAAATCTGGGTTTTGTGATTTTAATTCTTTTAGTCTTGATTCTAATGATTTTACTTCTTCTTTTGCATATTTTAAGGTTAATATGGTTTTTTCTAGTGAATTTTTAGATTCTATTTCATTAGTTAGTTTATTCTGCAATTTAGAAATTCTAAGAATATAACTTTCAGATGAACTAAATGAATCCCTAATGGTTTTTAATTTAGAAATTGATTCAGTATATTCCTTGTTTTCTAAAAGTTCTATTACCTCATTTACTAAATCTTGCAATGGTACTTTTTGTAATTTCTTTAAATCACTTACCTTATTTTGATACAGGGTTATTTTCCTTTTTATATCCTCTATGGTTTTATTATGTTGATTTATATCAACTTTATTGGTCTTTAGAGCTAACTCATCTACCCTCTTTGTTGATAGGATAATTTTGTCTTTGTATGATTTTACTTTATTAGCTAACTCACTCTTAAAATTATCCCTTTTACTTTTTGTGTAATTTAAATCGGAAAGTATGGAATCTATATAATTTTGGTTACTTTCTAATTTTTCCATTAACCCATCTAACTCTACCCTTAATTCATTATATTTATCTTGGGCAATTTTTCTAGCTTTTGATATATAATTTAGTTCAAATATCTCCTCAAATAATTGTTTCTTATCTGAACCAGATTCTTGAATTAATCTTTTCATACCCTGTCCAAACATTACTGAATTTATGAAAAGATTATAAGACATTCCCAGGTTTTTCTCTATAAGCGATTGTAACTTTAGTTTACCTTTTTCTTTTACCTGTTCAGCATCAATAAGATATATAAGTCTACTTCCACCTTTTGCACCATCTACATCTTCTGTATAGTTCTGGCATCTTATTATTTTATGTATGGAATTATTTCTTTCAAAATATATTTCTACCTTTGTGCCTTTGTAATCCTTAGTTCTAAACTTTTTCCATAGATTTACATCTGATATACCTTTTAAGGTTTTACCATATAATACCCATACTAATGCTGAAAATATTGTAGTTTTCCCTAAACCATTTGCCCCCTTTATAATGGTTATCCCATTATTATTTAAAGGTAATTCTAGAGTTCCTATGGAACAAAACCCCTCTATTATTATCTTCTTAAACTCAATCATCTTCTTCTGCTTTTTTAATTATACCCAATAAGCATTCCTTTTTCTCTTTATCCTTGATATTGTTATATTTTAGATATAACCTTACCAACTTCTTTTTTGATAAACCCTTATGAATTTTATTATCAGATTCTACAATGGTTTCCCTAGTTATCAGTGTATAATAATTACCATCATCTTTAACATCTTCTTCTGATTCTACATCTATGAATTTTGGAAAATCTGATAATTCCACAAATTTCATGGTAAGGTCTTCCATTATCAACCAATACCCCAATTTACAATTCATATCAGTTCTTCTTTGCTGATTGGGAGCTCCTATCATATAAACTTTCTTTGATAATCTTTGTGGTTTATGAATATGACCACAAATTATAAGGTCAAACCTATCAAGTATATTTATGTTCAGGTTTTCAACTGAATCTATTTCTCTATCATCAGTATCTTTAGCTCCTGGATAATCAGTATGGAGCATTAGGATATGCTTTTTTGATTTATCCAATTTTAGGTTTTTAAGATATTCACATAAACCAATATTATGGTCTATATATGGTACTCCATGTAATATAATATCCTGATTATATGATGATAATGTATCTTGTTTATAATCCATGATATCAATAAAGTTTGATGGTAAAGTATATAACCAACTGAATGGTTTCTCCCCAATTTTACTAACCTTTTTCATATCATGGTTACCAGATATAGCTCTTATCCTTAAATCTAGTTTATTTATCTCATTATAACATATTTCTGCTAACTCTTGGTCCATTGTTTCTGGTTTATGGAAAAAATCCCCACAGAATAAAATTGGTACATTATATTTCTTACTCTTTTTACCCAAAATGGAAAGAACCCTGAATTGTTCCAGGGTTCTTTTTTTATCTTCATTAAATCTTGACCAATTGTTTATATGTAAATCAGAAAATACTATAGCTATTGGTTTTTTCATATCAATTTAATTCTAAGAATTTCATTATCTTATCTACCCTCATATTGTGGTCAATATCCTGTAAAATTAATATTTTCAAACTTTTACCAAGATATTCTATTTTACCACAATTTATTGGTACCATTGAATCAATCATATGACTGTATAGATAACTTCTGGTATAATTAAAGTAGCTTAATATACCTTCCATTAACAATGATATATGATACTGATAATATTTATTGGTTATCCTTTTATTATTATCCTCTATTTCCCATTCTTTAAAATAATTCTTTGAGAATGGTACAAATATAAGATGTGTACAAGTATTCATTAACAAGGTTAAACATATCTCCAAAAAATTCTCTATCTCACAATTTGGAATTTTGCTTGATACCTTTTCTATTATATAAGTTGCTGAATCTAAAAATGACCTATCCGATACATAGGTAGGATTATTTTCAAATAATCTTTTCCTAAGGTTTAATAATTGAAAATCATTTTGATATATTTCTTTGGGGTCCATACTTATCATATCAGAATGCAATATATCTTTTGTGGATGGTATTAAATCAGAATAACTACCAGATACATAAGGAATACCATATATATCAGATATATCTTTTGCCAAAGTAGTTTTCCCAACCCCAGAAGGTCCAGCTATTTGTATTCTTAAATGTTTTTCCATTGTTTCAAAGTTTTAAATGGTTTTAGAAACTCTTGGGTTAAAAATGAATTTAATGAATATTCACTAAATTGACCCATCAGTTTTTTGATGAGTATCTCATTTTTCTTATTATAATATATTGGTATAGTAGTAATTGGGTATTCTTTTAAAGCTACCCTAATATCTATCAATGATTTATTCCTTTTATATAACTCTGATAGACCTTCATTATCTATACCAGGGAATTTTTCTTCTGATTCCAAAAAATTCTCAATAGAACCAAATTGGTCAAGGAATTTTCTTGCTTTTACTTCTCCTATACCTTTATATCCTGGAATATCATCTGATTTATCACCTACTAAACATAAATAATCAACACATTCTTCTGGTGAATACCCCATTACATCTTTACAATTCCTTTTGTTCAATTTCATATCCCTGAAAGGATTAAATACCTTTATTCTATCATCTATCAATTGGCAAAAATCCTTATCTGAGGATATGATTAATACTTTACCTTTTGATTCCAAAGCAAATTTACCAATATAATCATCAGATTCATGTCCAAGACCTTTATTATCCCATATTACAGTAATATTAAGATATTTAAGCATCTTTTTCACTGAACGTAATTGATAATTAAATTGTTCATAATCCATTGATAAATTATTCTTTTTTCTATGCTCTTTATACCCTCCAAGAAGATTATTTCTAAAATTGGAAGATTTACTTTGCAAAGTATCAAAAGTTACTAGAACATATGTTGGGTTAAACCTAATAATATATGAATTAAGTAATCTCATAAACCCATATATTAGACCAGTTTTTTTACCATTACTTGCTTTTAGATTCTCAAATTTTTGATAAGCTCTATGTGCTAAATTAGAACCATCTATTATCATAAGTAGTTTATCTCTACTCTTCACTCTCTTCGTCTTCTTCGCCATAAGATTCATATTCTATGGAATCATCTACTGGGTAGTAATTCTCTTTTAAACTCTCTAATTGTTTTTTAGTTGAACCAATAGTATTTATTCCAGCTTTCTTAAGAAGCTTTCTCCTTAGTTCATCATCTTCTTCTATTAGCTTCTGGAATTTTTCTTCTCCTCTGCATAATACTTTACCTTTATATTTATAAACCCCACCAGAAGATTTCTCTATTATATCATTCTCTACAAAAACATCTTCTAATCCAAAACATCTATCAAAACCAACTTCATGGAATTTTGGATTAAAGAATACTGGTACTTTGGAGATTGTTGGTCTTGGGGGAGCAACTTTATTCTTTAAAACCCTAATTGTAACTAATTTACCAGCTTTCCTTTCTTTACCTTTATTTTTTATGGTTATAGTTTTACCTGAATAAAAAGCTATCCTTATTGAGGCATAGAATTTCAATGCAGCACCACCTGTAGTTGTATTATGTACCACTATACCCTGTTCTTTAGAACCAGCTAAAAAATTATGATTATCAGGTATAGTAATATCATATTTTTTTCTCTTATAACCTCTATTAAACCTTCTATTTTTGGAATTGAATTCCTTATTTATGGATATGATACCAACTTCTATTGGTATATATTTTTCTTTAAATTCCAAATGGTATGGTTTATATTTACCGGTATATCCTGGTAACATTTTATATTGCATTGACTCTATAACATATTCCTGGATTTGTTCCATTAATTTTTTTGAACCCTCATTAGTAAATTTTATACCATGGTCATATATTTTATTATCTAAACCACATATATCTGATAAATATTTGGATAATTTACTAATATTTGTCCTTCTTGGTGAAATTGATATACCAACAGTAACATTATTATATTTATGACCATCATCCATATACCATACAGCTAAAGTAATTGGTGGTAATGGTTTTGATAAATCCCACAATTTTAATGGGTCTCTATCTTTACCTATTTTATCATATATTTCCTGTAATTCAGTATAACCAACTTTTGTAATCCATTTACTTGGATTATTACTTTTCATTTTCATTGGAAAAGCCCTGCTTATCATCTCAGTTTTAAACATAAGATAATCTTCCTGTTTACCATTACTAAATGTAAGTCTTGTAGTATAATTACCATGATTACTGAATAAAGAGCAATCAAAAGGTATAGTTCCCCAAAGAAAATCCTTTAATGTACCATTTATAACTCTCCTTTGTTTGGATATTAATTTATCATTTATATCAATATCTATTGCTTTTTTCCAACCATGATTAGTTAAACAATGGTGAGTATGTGTACAAGTAAAACCATTAAAACCATTAGTAGTTTCTGGTCCTTCTGTTTTAAATTGAATCCATTTTTTAGTTTCAGATTTTACTACCCAATCAACTATTGGTTTTGGTTCAAATTCACCAGTACTTTCATTATAACTCCAAACTTCCTTTGATACCTTATTTTTAACGATATCCCCTATTCTCATAGAAGTACCATCAACAAATGGTATCATCGTATTATAATGTAAACAAGTATTATCTTTACCAAACCCAACATTTAAAGCTGTTCTTAGTTGATTTATATAAATTTGAGTTACCCCTAATTTATAAAATAACTCACTTCTAATTCTAAAATACCTATATAAAGCTTTTGCTCTTCCCCCCATTTCAGCTTTACCATCTACCATTTTAGAATCTATATTATCTGAACAATCAATTGCAGCTACTGAATCCACTACCAATAATATTGGTTCATTATTAACTAATTTAGACCTTAAATATATTGCTACATCAGCTACTGCATCTGATATATATTCTATCCTGGTATCTCTTATTACAGTTACTTTATTTGGGTCTATACCATTTAATTCTGCCCAGGAGTTCATCCATGATTGTTCAGCATCTACCCATATAACTGAACCCCCTAATTGTTGGCAAGCATAAGCTGCATTTAATGCTATCAAACTTTTCCCAGAGCTCTCTTCACCAGCTATCTCGGTTACTTTCCCCCAAGGAAAACCACCACCCAATGTATAATTAAGATTAAAGAAAGTAGATGGTAACCATAACCCTGGTTCTTTTGTATCAGAAGCTTGGATTATCATGCTTCCATACTTTTTCAATATCTCATTTTTTGTTGGAACTTTTATACCAACTTTTTTCTTAGTTGCCATGATTAATCATTATTTTGATTATACTTATAAATAACTGGTACTATCAATTGTAATAATTCCCTTCTTTCTGTTGAAGATAAATCTACTTGTTCCCTACTTAATATATGTAAAGTGGTATTTAATAATTTGTCTGGGGATAATAGGTTCTTTTCTTGTAACTTATCATATATATTTCTTCTATATTTATAACCAGTTTTAGGCAATGGTCTAGTTTTATATTCAAGGATTAAAGCTTCAATATCATGAATAATGCTTTCATGGTGTTTTTCTACTAAAAGTTTCAAATCTTCAATTGTCATAATGTTATTTTTTTTTAGGTTTAGAAAAATAAAGCCAGAATATTAATTACCCTGGCTTTATAGAAAAGGAATTATCTCAAACTAATTAAAATGGTAAGTCATCATCGTCATCATAAGTCTTTTCTTTCTTCTTCTTTTTCTTCTTTTTACTTGAATCCTTATCTTTTTTCTTTGGTTTTACTGGTAAGTCATCATCGTCATCTTTTGAACTTGATGACCCATTTAAATACTCATCTAGCATTTCCTCCAATTCGTCATAAGATTTTATATGACCCCTTATTATTTCCTCTAAATCCATATCTTCTACATATTTTGGTTTTAGAGGTTTCCTATTTGGGCATGGGGATACTGAATATGTAGTGTCCATTAACCCATTACCTGACCTTGTTATCTTAATATCATAACCATTTTCTGGGTCAGTCATATCCCCCCAATCATCTTCATCAAGATATAAATCAGTTATATCCCTATATACTGAATTAGGGAATAATATGGGTTTTCTAATCCTATCTTGGTCTATTTCCTTTCCATTATTATCTTTATAACAGGTACAACCCATTATATATCTTTTTCTTGGGGAAAGATTTTTTGCTAACTTTTGGTCATCTTCATCTGATGAGGATTTTAGTTCCCTATATTTTTCCATGAATGGACATGGTTCATCAAAAGTAGCTGGTGAAATTATACCACCTTTTTCTTTACCCAAATAGAATTGAATAATTTCTAAACCAAGTTCTTTATCTGGTCCCTGAGATATTAATCTTAATCTCATTGTACCCTCTTTTGGGTAAATTATACCAGAATTAGAACCCTTTGTTTCAAATTGTTTTTTCCTTGCCATCATCCTTTCTCTTGTACTCATTGTTGATGATGGTTTTTTAACTTTTTTCTTTTCCATATTTTAATTATTTTGAGGTTCCCAATATATAATCTCATTTAAAGATAGTACTGTGAATTTCAATTTTGGTATTTCATAATTCTCTGTAAATGAAGGTTCTATCTCTTTACCAGCATAATTACCAAAAAATATTATATTACCAATTTCTATTGAATCCAAATAACTATTATATTCTTCAGTTATAGGACCCCTTTTTACTATAACACCTAATTTAGGTACTCCTTCAGTAACATTTCCTGGTAATATAATACTACCTACTTTCTTTTCTTCATCTGGTAATGCCAATAATACTCTGTTTTCTGATGGTAAACCTACTAAATGTTTACTAAGTTCTTTTGCAACTGATGAACTAATAAGGTTTAAATCTACTCTCATAATTTAAATTATTTTTATTGTTGTTTTCTTAGATTTGCTGATATAGTTTGTATTATTCTTTCTCTTGATTCATAAGCTTTGCATATACTTATTAACCTATTTGCTTTATCCACAGCTTTTAAATATTTATCCTCAATAGACCTATATTTTCTATTAGTCAAAGCTTTGTGGGATACTGTATCATTGTTCATTTTATTATCTGAGGTTTTATAAAACAACCAAGCTTCACTATATGCAAGGTCTTTTTCCCTTTCTAATATATCCCTTTTTTTAATATAATCATCACGTATAGAGCATAAAAAAGCATAGTTAGAGGGAATATTTTTTAATTGACTGTTTATTATATTTTCATTAATTGAAAGTTCTTCTGAAATATTTATAATAAGGGTTTTACCTTTATATTTTACCTTTATTATATTATCATCTATCTCACTTAATTTTACCTTTTTCTCCATGATTCCTTAAAGTATTTTTTGAATTTCTTTGGATAATCAGATATAGGTATATCTCTGAATTTATTATATTCTCTATAATACTCATCTATATCAAAATCCTCTCTCAATAATTTATTATAATCATACCCAGGAATATATGGTAATTCTTCTGCCATATTTCTTCCAATTGTAAAATCCATTGACATATCTACATCATCAATTGAAAATCCAAAGTATTCTTTTGTAGATGGGTTCCTGCATATATCCCAAATATTATAGATTGTATCTGGGGTAATATATTTTGGTAAAATAAATTGATATACAGAGTCATGTACTGTATTTACTTCTTTCATTGGTGGTAATTCCCCTTTTTTTACTTTACCATATACAATTACTGAAGCAAACAATGCCATATCTGATGCTGCACTTTGGACTGGGGCATTAGTTGATTGTCTTAATGCTTCCAAATATTCCCCATAGTTTTCTGAATATACTTTTGGGCATCTTCTTCTCCTACCAAATAAAGAAACACAATATCCATGTTTTTCCATGAACTTATGTTGTCTATCTATAAACCTCTTTATTTTGGGAAAAGTTTGAAAAAATTCATCAAGAAATTGTTGTCCTTCTTCTTTTGATACTGGTTCTTCTGGGGTTGATAAACTTTCAGCTAATTTTCCAGCAGATTGTTCATATACAATCCCAAAGTTAATGGTCTTAGATTCCTTTCTTCTTTTTTTCCATAATTTATATTCTGGGTGTTGTTCATCTTGATATATCTTTATTATCTCATCATAATTTTCATGATATTTTTTACAAGCTGAAGCAAGGTGGATATCCTTCCCTGTTCTAAACCACTCCAACATTGTACTCTCATTTGCTAAATGAGCTAATATTCTTAATTCAGCTTGTGAATAGTCATAAGATAGGAATAATTGATTTTTTGGGGGAATAAATTGCAATTTAACATCTGGATTTACCATTGTCTTTGGTATATTTTGACCATTGGGATTTCTACTTGACAATCTTCCGCTAACCGTGCCATGGATAAGAAATGTAGGGTGTACCCCACCATCACTTTGTACCAAATCCCCTAGTCCAACAATAAAAGTGGAATTTATGGTTTGTACTCCCCTTAAATCCAAAAGAGTATCTATAAACCCAGATTTATCATGTTCTTTTAGTTTTATTAAAGTATCTTCTGCAGTTGATGGATTATTTGTTGGTTTTTTATGTTTATCAACTGTATAAGCAATAACTGGGAATTTGAACCCATGATTTGAATTATATAATAGGTCCACCATTTGTTTTTGTGAACTAAAGTTTACTTCCTCTATTAATTTTAGTTCAGCTTTTGTTGTATACTCCCCAGCTATTATTCTGGATAATTTTTGTTCCCTTGTTTTTACTTGTCTATCTTTTCCCTCTTCCCTTAATTCTTCTATTTCACTTTCTAGAGTTTCAATATAATCTTCTTTTCTTTTCTTTATTATATAATTTTGATATCTCTGAACTGTTCTTATTGACCTTAATTTAGTATTGTATTCATTTATAAGATTATTATATTTTTCCCTTAGTTTAACATTCAATTCAACATCAAATGGTAACCCATTCTTTTCAGCACTTTGTAATACCTTACTTGCTGGCATTATAAGATTCCTATATAAATTATAAAACCCTTTTTTAATTAGGAATGATTCAAAAAATATGGATAACCTAAAAGTAAAATCTGTATCCATACAACCATATTCACATAATTTTTCTAGGGGTTTTTTTGACCAAGGTATTGAATCAAAGGAATCATATTTTTCATAATCAGAAAACTCAGGTAAAAATCTTCTTACCATATCCTTTAAACCATTTGGTCTTTCTTCATTTAAAAGATATTTAGCAAGCATACCATCTATTACAGTACCCCTTGAATATATATTATATCTTTGGAATATCTGATTATCAAATTTCCAATTCCAAGCTATTTTTACTACATTTGGATTCTCAATTACATTTCTACCAAAATATGTTAACCATTCCAACCATGTTTTATTTATATGAGATTCACTACATTCAAAATGTTGTAATGGTATTGATATCCCAGAACCTGGTTGAAAGGTTACTGATAATATGGTTGGTTTAAATGTATCATTGTATATAGGTTCAGCATTAGTTTCAAAGTCAACAGAAGCATACCCAGTTTTTAGGCATGCTTCTACTAACTTTTCTAATTCACTGTAACTCTTTATTATATGGTACCTGGTTTTCATGTTTATTAATATCCTCTTAAATCATTTAGAGATGTTTTTAATAAAATCCAATCCTTTTTATAAGAATGTATAGAATCTATTGTATGATATAGATAACCAGCTTTTACCCCAATTCTATTTGCAACAAATTCCATAAGCTTCCATGCAAGATAAACATCATTACCAAAATGGGTTACAAAATCTGAACTCCTTTGATGGTAACAAATATTTAATACCTTTTCACCTTTTTGATTTTCTCTCACTAAAAAATCATAATACATGGAACATGGTATACGTTTACTACCATCATAATATTTACAATCATTGTTATATTCCCCATTAAAAATTGGAAGTACTGCTTTTCTTGTATCTGGGTCATTTTTCAGTAAACTAATTACTGACCTTAAAGAATCAAACATTCTTTCAGAATAGGTATAATCAAATTTACCATCTACCAAAAATTGTTCCCATATATCTTTTCTTAATGTCCAAGCTCCACCAGGATTTAATGGTTCATTGTTAATCCTTTCTAAGAATTCATTATCAGCCCATTCCTTTGAATTAGAATATATGAATAACTTGTCCACATTATTTAAACTTGTTAAACAATATTGTTCACAAATAAGTTCTCTGGTTATATAACTCTCATCACCCTCAATAACTTTATTTTGATAGGTTTTGGGTTTAACTATAGAACCCATTTCCCATAAGTTTCTGCCCATCTCTGACATCAACTCATAACAATCATCATAAATTCTCATATTTATTTAGTTTAATAAGTTTGGTTTAATAAGAATAGATTTCAATACTATCAGAATGGTAATTTGCAATCCTTTACTAATGTAACTGGTTTTTTTATGTCTTCTTGTAAAACTTTTGCAACCCTTTTATGTATTTTATATTTTATGCTATCTATTGGCTTTTCTAGAAAAGTATTTAAATCTTCCAATAGTTTTATACTCCTTTTATCCTCTTTTTTCTTTAAAAGCTTTATAATATTCTTATGGGCATGATACATTAATAATACTGTATTATCATTAAACATCTGATTTATATGGAATACCATTTTAAAGTTATTATGACCATAAACATATTCCCCTATCCTTTGAACAAAAAGAAAATCAAATATCAACCTCTTGGTTATTTCTGATGCCCTTAAATAAACTGATATTGTGGGATTATTTTCTTTACATCTTTTACTAAAAACTATGGATAATAAGCATTTCTTACCACATCCATGGTTATTAGTAAAAGACATTGAATAATTATATACTAAGCCCTTTTTATGTAAATCAGTAACTTCCCTCTTGGTTTTATTTATAACAAACTCATCAAGGTAATTAGATACTAGTAATCTCCATTTTGCTTGTGAATAATTAAATAACTTCCCAAAATCAATATTACTTGGTAATCTTGGGTCCATTATACCAAATACCACATCATATAAGTAAGTGGCATTTTTTTGAAAAACAAAAGGAAGACCCTCTTCCCCACTTAAAAATACTTCATTAAAGTATTCCCAAGCTAGAAGAGAGTCTGGAAACCAGGTTATATTGTTATTCATCTTCTTCACCTAAATCTTCAATTGAATCAGTTATGGAACCATCACTTTCCTTAAACTTTATCAGTTTCTTTTTGGTATCTACACTTGAAAAGATATTTAGGTTATACTTGTTCACAAATTTTAAGTATACCTTCTTTATTTGATTCCTTACAAGTATAGAGGGGCATACTTCTGGCAATGGTATTCCATCCCAATTACCAATAATGCAATCCTTAGCAAAAAGTGATTTAAATTCTTTACCATATTTCTCTGGGCTGAATATCTTATATACCCTCATATAAGCTTGATATTTTGGGTCATCACCTTTTTCTGATGCTTTCTTTACTCTTTTTAATGCTTTCTTTAGTCTCTTTCTTCTTTCCTCATTTTTTATACCATCAATAATGGGTTCTATGGGTTCATAACCATTATAAAGCATTAAACTGGTATCATCCGCAAAAGCTGAACGAATAAATAATTCTACTGTAAATTCAGTATGACCAAAAACATATTCTCCCATTCTTATTGCCAAAAGCAAATCCCATGGTAACCTTGTTACTACATCTGAAGCCCTCATTACTATGGTTAACCTTGGTTTATCAATGCCTATCATCCTTGAAAACATCCCAGACACCAAACAACCTTTACCATTACCATGTGAATCTGCAAAATTAAATCCGATATGGTAATTTCTATTTATGGCTTTATTTTTTTCAAGTTCCCTTATTTGTAGTTTTAATTTATCCAATGAATCAAGGTCCAAATAGTTATTTAATAAACTGCTCCATTTAGATTGAGTATAACCCATTATCTTCCCAAAATCAAATTCTGGGTCAAATTTGGCTTCTTCTATCAATACTGACATCCCATAAGTATATAGTGAATTAGTTATTGAAGCCCCTTGTCCATCAGAAAATAATCCTAATTTTTCATCTTGTTCAATAAACATTTTGTTTATACTTGCCCAAGCTTCATCTCCGGTTTTAAATACAAAACTTTTCATTAATACTTAGATTTTATTCTGAATTGGTTTATCTTATTCTTCTTGAAGTAAATATAATACAGATTACTTCCATTTACTCCCATTATATTCAATGTACCAAGGAATAATATAAATGACTTTACTATCTCCTCTTGATAAGCTGATTCATTGGTCATCATTTGAGATTGCTTCCATGGTTTATTTTTAAGGAAATTCCTTGATATATTCAGTTCATAGGTTATATCCCAAAGATAACTTTTGTATGAATTATAAAGTTCATAATTGTAGTCTTCACCACAATGTAAAAGTTTAATATTATACTCTGGTATATTAAAATCAACCTTTACTTGTTCATACTTATGAATTAAGTTTACCAAATTCTTCTTCTTTACATCTGGTACTTGGTTCATATTTGTTAACCATTGTTTACCCAATGCCATCCCATATTCAAGTGTATTTGAGAAGTTTTGTCTCTTATTCTTTGGTAATTTACTTTCAATGTATGAATTAATATCTTCTGGTTGTATATTAGTGTAAATTAACAACTCAATGAAGAAATGTAAAGCATCTGCCATTTCTTCACTTGCATTTTGCAAATGATTCATACATTCAACAAAAGAATCAATTGAAGTTGATGATATAGTGAACCAATTTTGTTTTGTTATTGTTAATTCCTCCACTAATAATAAACTCTCATAAGCTTCTGCAAGTTCCTCAATTACCCTTGAAGTAAAATCTTTTAGGATTAATTGATTGGTTTTTGTGTTTATATTTAATGGGTATTTTGGTAACCCTTCAATGCCTATATAACTATCTAGTAGTTGTTTTTGCATTTCATATATTGATTCCAGATACTTATTATCTTTTGGAATACTTGGTTCTTCTTTTATATCTCTTGAATCCATATCACTCAGTCTTTAATATACCAATCAGGGATATAAATATCATTTAACTCTTGTTGTATATTTGTATTTTCCATAATCAAAATCCAGTTGAACCAAATCCTCCTTCTCCCCTATCTGATTTCCCATCAACAATATCATTATACCCATCATTACCTACCTCTATGATATCTGATAATATGATTGGTAAATGTAGGAATTGTATTAACTTTGCACCAGGTTTAATCATAAAGAAGTCTTTTCCATGATTCCTTATTCCAATATGAATTTCCCCAGTGTAATCTGCATCTATTACTTGAGCAGTGAATTGAATACTAAACTTTGTTGCTAATCCAGATTTATTTGCTGCAACTAAAGCAGATTCTTTATTCATTATCCAAACTTTTACCCCTGATGGGATTGTTATATCTGCACCAGGAGCTACCAAAATAAAATCAGGAGTTGTTATAACATTCTTACTATTGTTAATCTCATTGATTCTTTGGATTAATTCAGAATCTAGAACTGGACAGAAGAAGTCTATTCCTGCATCATGTTGATTTGCTCTTTTGGGTAATTGAACATCTCTTACCCTTGTGAAAATTAATTCATTGTTTTTTTCCATTTTGTTTGTTTATTACTGATTTATAAATTGTTCTAGCTTCTTCCCTGCTCAATTCATATTTTGCTTGAATCTTATCAAGGATTATTTTTTTGGGTTCATCTTTCCTTTTCAAATATCTAATAGTTTTTGACACTGCTTTTAAATCTACTAGATTTTCTAAGTCCTTAAATTCATTCTCTTTTTCCAATTGTTTTCTATCTTTTCCAATTAACTCTGCAAATTTTATGCAGCATAATTCTGAATCCCCACACATCTTGCATTCCTTGGTTGATAGGTTATATTCTTTTCCAAAGCATGGGTCCCCATTTGAACCTATTTGAGAAATATCAATTGGTTTCAATATATCTGTATCTTCAAGTTTTATTAATTCCTTTTGTTTTTGTTTCTTTGCCATTAGTTTTGAATTTTAAGTTTTCCAAATGATAATAGGTTTTTTCAAGTTTATTATGGTACCTTGTAAATTTCTATGTTCAAAAAAGAAAAGAAAAAAAGTAACCAAAAAAAGAAAAGAAAAAAGACCATATACTCTAATAAGCTAATATCTAGGTAGCTTGCTACCTAGATAATATATTCAGGCTAATAGCCTGAATATATTTATGGCCTGATAAATATTTATTAGCCTGTATATGTATATAGCTAATAGCCTGATTAATATTTAAATATTTAAAATATAATCTACTTTTAGTCTTCAAAGAATTTACTTTTTATATATCATAAGTTAAACTTAGTTAATAATTTGACCAATATTACTAGTAACTAACTATTATACTTTTTTTGTGTATTCTATTTTTATTACCTTGAATCCTTGTTTTTGGTAATAAACTTTTCTATGATTGCCATGCCTTTTTAAAAAGGTACCTTCAAAAATAAAATCATCAAGGTAGGTTTTATTTTTGGATTCATGTTTCCTAACTAACCTTCCCAAAATTTGAATGGATTTTTCTTGGGAATCCATTGATGCAATATTCTGAAGATATTGTAAAGTAGGTATATTTTTACCTCTTGCAATAACTGTAGTGGATATTAGAATATCTATATTCCCTTCCCTTATATCAGTTAATATTTTATCTCTACCTTTTACATTGTGATGTAAATAGGCAACCCTTAATGGTAATCCCATTTTATTAATCCTTTCAGTATAATATTTATATAAATCCTCACAATGGTCAATAAATTTGCATAATATAACCATTGGAACCCTTCCATATTTATAATTATAAAGCATTCTAGAAAATGAAAGTTTATAGGATTCTTTATTCTCAATAATATTTAATTTATATTCTCTTTGATAATCATTTGGTACCTTTTCCCCTATACCAGTATAAATCATTTTAACAATAACTTTAGTTGCTCTACCTGTTTTAATTTGTTCTGATAATTTAACTTGGTCTACCACATCCCCAATAAATTGCCTTACATTCATATTATGAACAATCCCATTTTTTCTTTCATTCATATAAATGGTACCACTTAACCCAATTCTTATGAAAGAATTATAAAGATATGATATAACTGTTTGATAAGTTTTATTATCTATGATATCTGCTTCATCAATTAAAACCATTCTTATATCTAATAGGTTTTGTTGATATTGCCTTATATTCTTAGATATACTTTGGACCATTGCCACATTAAATTTACCCCATCTATTACATTTAGAACCTTGGATAAATGCAATATCATCATTTGGTAAAAGTTCAGGAATTTCTCTTTTAAATTGATTGAATAAATCAGAATCATTTAAAAGTAGGATTGTTGGTAAATTACCTTGATAAGCTTTATATAAAGCACAAAATAAAATGGTTTTACCAAATCCAACAGAATAATCCCCAGCACATATAAGAAAAGGTGTATCACCTACTTTATTATTCAATAAAGTTTTTATAGCTTGTATTTGTCTTGGATATAATTTAATGGGGTTATAATTTGCCCCCAATTGAGTTGGGATTATTGGTTCAATATTTGGGATTATTCTTTTATCGGTTATTTTTATATCCTCAACTCCCCAAGATTTTAGAGTATTATATACCATAGGTAATAACCCTATTTTAAATTCACCATAAGAGGATATATATTTTATATAACCATCCCATTGATATTTCCCTTTTTGGAATCTAGTGATATGCCAAGCATTTGGATGCTTAATCCTAAAAGTATCATACAATTTCATTAATTCTTTTCTAGAACCGTTTAATTGGCACTGATTACAGTTCTTTATTATTATCTCTACCATATTAAGTTATTTTTTAAATGAATCCCAGTCATTTTGGGTTAAATTGATTTTCTTTCTTATTATTAAACCATGTTTTGAAATAAATTGGGTTAACCTTTGTTGGGCTTTTTCATTTCCCAAATCCTCCAATTTTGGAATACCATTACAAAAAGATAAAGCCTCAAATTGGGAATCCATAAATATTTTATAATCAACCCCAATTTTATCAGCTAATTTTCTTGCATGAATGAAATTAACATAATCAGTTGGATTTTTCTTATAATTATTGCTAATTCCAGTCATCTCTAGTATCTTATTTATATAACAATTATAAATTTCATTGGTTTCTTCTTTATAATTGTCTTCTGATATTTCTTTTATTGCCCCATAATAAGTTGATATCCAACTTGCTTTTTGTAGCATCCAATTTGCACAATAACTATAATTTGGTCTATTTGAATTACCCATTAAGTTTAATCCTATTTCTACAAATTGAATATACCCTTGTCTTTTATTAAGGAATTTATAATATGAACAAAATTCATCTATGATTGGTACCAATTCCCTTATTTGAGCCCATTGATTATCTGTTTGTTTTATTTTAGTAACACCCACATGTTTTAATTTTATCCTAACAGAATATATTATATCTGCTAACATATTTGCATTACCAACTGTTGATTGAGTTCTTCTAGATAATATTTTTTGGTTCTTTTTATTATTCTTTAATATTGAACGATGGTCCAGGGAATAATTTCTTGCTGTAGTAAATATGGAATCTATTTTGGATTGGGAAATTTTAACACCCTCTTTTTTAAGGATTTTAATGAAAATGGATTTTGATATGTGAATACTTGGTTCTCTCATTTAAATCTTATATTTGAATTTTAATTCTAATAGTTCCTGATAATCTAGATATCGTTGGGAATATATGAATTTCATGGTTTTTTTCTTACCAATATCATTTACATCTTTACCTTCCGGTAAGAATATAACTTTTACCTTTTTATAATTTATAAGTTTAAATGCCAAATCTATTGCTCTATCTTTTGCATCTGGGTCAAATAATATGATAACCCTTTCCACTGGGGATTTTATAATCTCATTTACCTGGTATCTGGATATTGCTTTTCCACCAGATGCAATTCCTTTTTCTCCCATAGTTTGGGCATTTATTGCACCTTCACACAAATAAACAGTTTTATACATATAAAGGGCATCTTTATTATATATAATAAAGGATTTACCTAATCCAGTATCTGATACATCTGGATTATTATATTTTGGACCATTGCCTATAAATAATCTGGCATTAAAATACACTAATTTACCATTTTCATGAAAAGGGATTATGAGATACCCAAAATATTTACCTTGAGTCCCATAACCCCAACCAGACATAGCAACTTCTTTTACATTAAACCCTCTTTTAGTTACATAATTTCTTGCTGATTTAGCAAGTTCAGAATTACCAACAGTTAATAATTTAAATCCCTCTGGTAAATATAAATCTTTTCTGGATTTTAATTCTACCTTTTCTTCCTTAAATATATAACCATCATACTTTGCTTGATTAAGTATCTTTATAGCTTCTGCATATGTATCTACTGATTCAAGATACATTACTAATTGTATGGGTGAAGGGTGTTCTCCACACCTAAAACAATTGCACCTATTTCTGGATATATTTATTCCAAATTTACCATCTCTACCACAATATGGGCATTTACATTTATCCCAACCATGTCTATAAGTAAATGCCCCTAATTTTACATGAAAATATTTTTTGAGTTTACCTTTGAACTCGTTAGTTAAATTTGACATTAAATATCTCCTCCTTTATGATTTGCTTTTTCTGGGTCTGCTATTGGATTTGATTTTTTTACTACCCCATTGGTTGATTCTTTTTTAATCATTTCATCTACAGTTTTACCAAGAGTTTTATCATATTTCTCCCTAGCTTCCCTTGAAAACTCTTTCCATCTTTGCCTATCACTATCAAAATTAAATAAACATCTACCATGGGATTTACCATCTCTTTGTACTACAATCTCCATTCTTTGAATCCCATGTTCTTCTTCATCATCAGTGGAATTTAAACCAATAATACATTGGGCATTTCTTATTATTGATATGGCACTTGCAATATCATTATCCTCATATCTAGTACCTTTTCTTTTTGATGCTTCCCTTTTTACATGTTGTGCAGTCCAAATTGCTTCTAATTCCAATTCTGAAGCCAGATTATCCAAATCTATATAAACATTATTTATACGTTCAGTATCATCTTTATCTTTTGATATAGAAGCTAATTTAGCTGCATAATCAATCATTAATATGTGAATCTTTATTCCAGTATCTGCTTCTATTTTCTTTATTATACCTTTAATAACATTTGCATCTGATACTAGAGCAGGAACCCTTTCTACTATAAATTCAACCCCTAACCTTTTATATTTTCTCATATGTCTCTGTTCAAGTTTATCTTGTTCACCAGATACAATTTCTTTTTTGGTTTTATTAAGAGTTGATTGAACCATTCTCTCCATGATTTGATTCTTACCATTTTCAGTATCAATATATAATACATTCTTTTTCATGGTAAGATATCCTCTTGATATATTTATTAATGCAAATGTTTTCTTGGCTTTTGGTTTATCTAATATTACAAATATACTACCCTTAGAATATCCCCCACCATTTGATAGGTTATTTAATTGCCAGTATGGAGTGGGGATTATATCTGGGTCAACTCTTCTCATTAATTGTCTTTTCACTGTTCCACCAACCATATATAATGGTTCATCTTTTTTCTGTGGTTTTGAATTTCTGATTATTTTTGATACCTTATTTTGGTAATCCTCATATAGATTAAAATTAGTGAAATCCATGGATTCATTTAGGGTTTTCATTTCTATATAAGCTATGAACTTAAATATGTTCTCCTTTATAACATCTGAATCCCTTAATGGTATTGAATATAGGTTATTTATTATCCTATTAATATTTGGGATATCTTCCTTAGTAACTAAATCAACAAAGTCCTTACCACTTAATAATGAGTTACAGGTTTCTTTTAACAAGGTTTCACTTGGTAACTTTCCATATTTTCTATGAAACTTCAATAATGATTCCATTATTATTGAATGTTCTATTAGAGTAAAGTAACCTGGTTTTATTTTTTGAATAATTAAAACTGATTCCTTATTTTGTATTAGGAACCTTAAAACTTCCAGTTGGAAGTCAATGGTAAAAGTGAATTTATCACTCTGATTAATTTTCTTTTTAAATTTAGTTGCCATGTCTTTACATATATGAAAGTTGTATCTATGAGTAGTCTTTTCTAGATTCATTTATATTTCAATTTTATAAAAATCAACACATAGGGTGAAAAAGTTGATATATTTTCATACAAGTGATAAAATTATTATATATATTTGCATTGTTAAATAATTAATCTATTAAGTTATGAGTAAACAAGGTACTAATGGTTCAGAAATTCATAGGATAAAAGAATTTACCCATTATAACAGGGAAGAATTTGAAAGAATGTATAAAATCTGTAAACCACTAATTAAAAAGCTATCTAAAAATATTGATTCTAGAAGATTCAATGTTAGTCAAGATATAATTCAAAGTTATTTTTGGGATAAATTCTTATATGTATATAATAAATATCAGGATAAATATACCGAAGATAGATTAAAAGCTACATTAATAACTTCTTTACAAATTTTTAAGAACAAATTACTTAGGAATGCTTATACTAGACAAGCAGAATTTAATCAAGAATTAACTTCATTTGAGGAATTATTTGATAATAGTAAAGAAGATAAAGATGATAACCAAGAAAAGGATATTATTGAAAATGAACCAGAAGAAAATAATTTCTCTAATATGCTCCATGAATATATGAGAGAAAAATTAACCCCTGATGAATATCTGATATTTGTTACAGAATTGGACCCTCCAATGTTTCTCAAAGAAAAAATGAAAGAAGCTCATGGTAAATTATCAACCTTGAATTTAATTGAATACTTTGAATTACCAAAAACACAAAGAGCAGCTGATTATATAAGCAATATGAGAACCCATATTAAGAATACAATTAAAGAAGCAAAGGAACATTTTTCTAAACGCTAAAAGAGGGCAACTTGGTCACCCAAATTACCCTCACCATCAACTCAACTATGGTAACAAAAGAATGAGTTATAATTGTTCATCTATTTCAATCAGTGAATTTACTAAAGAATCCACTAATCTGGAATTAATGGTTTTATCTTTTAGAAGTATTACTTCTTCTTTATTATCCTGGAATAACCATTCTATTAGAACAGCATAATAGTTTCCCATTAATACTGTGAAATTACTTTCCTTATCTGGGTCACCATCAATATAATCTGCTCTTGCATTTATACCGGGAAAATCCTTTTTTAAATTATTAAAAATAATGGTTGCAAATTTATCAGAAATGGTTTGCCCCTTTGAAGTATAAATTTCAAACCCTTTTGCATTTAACCATTGGGTACCATCCCCAGCAGCATTATTATGCAAACTTACTAGAAATTTATATTCACCAGGACTTGATTTTATATTATTTGCAATTTCTTTTCTCTTTGATAAGCCTATTTCATTTTCTGTTTCATTTGTATATTTAACCCTAAAATCATTTAGGATAAGCCTATCTTTTAGTTTTTTGCATATTTCTCTACTCCATATATATTCTAAATGGGTACCATCTGGTGAACGTTTACCTTTTACATCTGACCCATGTGCTGGGTCTAATATAACTATCAATTTTCTCATTGTGGTATTTTCTTAATATATGAAAGCTTTAGACCATTTATAAATATAGAGGTTGATTGGTCCATATTGGATATGGTAAAATCATTTTTTGGTATATATACCTGTTCAAAAATAAAATCTTCAACCATTTGAATATCATCATCTTCTACTTTAAAACTTAAAACCTTTTCATTACACTTAAAGTTTGATAGATATGTAGTTAGTTCTGAAAATTCATTTCTAACTAACCTATCTATTTTTACTTTTATTTTATTTTTATCGTCTATATGGTTTTCTAGCCTTATTCTAAGAATGTAATATTTAATTGCTTGACTTAAACTATTAAAATTTCTTCTCACTATTACTTGAGCTTGTGAAGGACCAATATCCCCTTCTGCAGAAGTTTCAAAATATTCAGTAGTTTTGACAGCTGCTCCATATATGGTATTTAATTTGCCAGATAATACAAATATTTGCCATATAAACAATATTACAATTATGATTATAAAAATCATAAATACACCAAAGGCTACTCTTAATGCACCAAAATCATTTGCAGCTTGGGCAATTCTAATAGAGGAATCAGTAACTTTATTAACTGATTCAGTTAAATTGTTAAGGTTTTCAGTTTGAAGTAGGATGGATAACATAATTGGGTCAATTTTGTTGAGGTTCTATTTCTATTGGTATAATTGTAGGTATTTCTGAAATTAATTCTATGGTATCTTTCGTGAATGGTTTTACATTTACTGGTATGTATTTATTGAGTAAATTGACAAAAGCATTTTTTACATTATCTATATTATCCTGAATAGCATCATACATACCTTTTGGAATATAGATATTGGCTTTTATAGTAGTACATGATGTACAATCACCATACGGATATAATCCTTTCCAATCACCATAGTATTCATTTTCTCCACTATAAGTACTTACTACGTCCTCGAATACAGCGCCTATAAGTCTATAGTTAATACCAGGATTATTACTTGGTTTATTACTATATCCGTCCTCGAATAGAATTTCTTCTAATTCAAATCTTACTCCATAAAATCTACCAAGTATTGTATAAAAATCCTGAGTGCACCTTATTTTATATAAAGATACTGCATATTTTAAAATACTTCTAGTATCTGCTTTTGGAAATCCATCTGGAGTATTTAACCAACTAGCTACATTTTCTTTAGTAAAAGGTACACCTTTTACTAATACCCCATAAGCATAGGGTATATAATCAAAATATTCCCAAAAATAATTCAGAAATATATCAGGGGTAACATCCACATCTAATATATCCATAAAATTATCTATATCTGGTATAATATCAGTATCTAGATAATTTGAACATACTTCTATGAATCTTTCCAAAATACCTTTCCCATTCTTATCTTTATAAGTATCATAATCCTTATAATAAGCTGGGAATAAATTAGGAAATACCCATTGTTTAAAACTCTTAAACGACTTCATTTATTGATAAGGTTATATTTTGATTTTCTATGATTGGAATTTGATAGGATAATGGATATAAATCCTGGTTCATAGGTAATAATGTTAATTCATATTTATCATTTTCACCATAATCCAGATTTTCTGATGGTTTATTTATAGTGATTTGAAATATTATTTTTGTTTGGGTTTCTAAATCTAATACATTTATCACCTCCCCATAAGAACCATTACCTAATATTCTATTATCTGAACCTCCCCCATAGAATTTTTGTATTAAAACATCGTAATGTTTATTAGCAAAAAATGTATTTACTATCACTATATATTCTTCACCAGTAGTAACTGGATTTATGTTTTGAACAAAATATGAAATATTTAATGGTAAACTAGTATTTTTTTGAGGAATTGGATATGGTAGTTGATATAATTTATTTATGGTAAGGTAATCAACCATACTTTGATTATCAATTAAAGCATATATATCTGATAATCTTACTGGTTTGTTTATATCTGAATTATTATAATCATAAGCTGTAGTTAAAGCTTTCTTTACTTGATTTGAAATATCATTAGATTTAAAGGATTTTTTCCCAGTTATGGTTATATCCAAAAATACTTGTAATTTATGGGTAGATAATACTTCTATGATAGTAGTAATTACTTTACTTTTGGATATTGTTTTTTCAACAGAATCTAATAATGCACTAGAAGCTTCCCCTCCACCATCTGGGGTTATATAAATTTCTACATATCTTCCGCAAACATAATTTGCATAAGCTTTATCCACCCCCCCAACCATTTTGGCAATAGCTTCAAAATCTTCTTTAGTAATTGCTACCCCAAGAGTTTTTATTGATAAAGGGATATGGTTTTTTAACATATTAAAAGTTTCATAATCAGAACCACCAGTAGCTGGGATTACATTATTAATTGTAATCTTATTATCTATAATTTGAATATTTTGTGGTACAGTAGTGAAATTATTTGTAGCTATATTACCAGCTGAACCATAGGTTAATGAATATGAAGCTTCTATGGTTGCATTATATTCTGGTTTCATACCAAATTGACCATCACCAAATTTTATATATGGTCTAAGTTGTTCATCTACCTCTATCTTATATACCTTATCTCTTGATGAAGAATAAGCAAAGGTATCTACCAAAATCCAAGGTTCATCATTGATATACAGATTCATTGAACCTTCTACATATTTTTGGTCTGAGGGTATATCAGTTATATATATTATGGAATCTGGTGATAATATATTTCCTAATTGGATTCTATCTGGTACCCCAACTGATTTTTGTTGTACTAATGGTACAGTTACATAATAGGAGTCTTTATACCAAATAACAGTTTTTGTGGATATCCAGGTTTTACCATCTGAAGATGTAAATTCAGTATTTAATGGAATTGTTATATCCTGACCAATTGGAGTATCATCATTCTTATATAGAACAACATCTACTGTAGCTGGAATTGCGGATTTAATATGATAATCTACTAGTTTGGCATGTTTATATAAAGAAGAATATCTTCTAGCAGTTGGAAGAAATGCTTCTCTTGCCATATTATCAATATAATAATGAATTACTTCTGCAATAGCTGCAAAAATGGATATTATGATTACAAATATATTCCCTTCACTATAATCAGTTATTTCTGGGATTTGTAATCTTAATTCGGATATTAATTTAGCCTTAATATCATTAAAAGACCTTTGATAAGGATTTAACCAATTATTACTAGTTGACATTGATGATATTATTTGATGGATTATATTCAAAATTTAATTCACTTATTTGAGTTTGATTTTGGATTGCAAACCTAATTTGTATATGTATTTTATCATATACTCTTTCTGATTGAACATCTAAGGCTGTTATCCTTGGTTCCCAGGAAACTATGGAATTTTTCACAAAGGTTTTTATCATGAAGGATAAGGCTTGAGTATTTGGTTCTTCAATACACTCCCACACTCTAGACCCAAAATATTCTTGCCTTATCCTTTGACCTAATTGATATGTGAAAAGAGAAGTAAGGTTCTGTTTTATAAGGTTAATACCTCCTTTTAGGTTTCTCCAAGAGATTTTATTTACAATTGTACCATCGGGTTGTACAACCTGTTCTGGACTCCCATTTTCATCTAACACTGTGATTAATTTTATTGGGAAATATGGACCAGTTCCTATATAGTTGAGTTGTTCTAGATTCATAATATTAAATTATTAAGATATTGTATTACCAAATGTACCAGTTACTGGACCCATTGAAGTTACTAGACCAGTAGTATATGTAATGGTAGCACTTTTAATAGCATTAATAATGGCATCTGCCAATTTATCTGATACTTTATCTAATGCTCCATCCCTATCATCATCTGCTTGATTCATTACTTCTGTAAAAGCAGATTTTATTTCTGATTTAATTGTTTGTTTTACTAACATAATTTCTATTCCTCTAAATAATTATCAAGTGAATTCTTAATATCAGTAAAAGTTTGTGCATTTATTGGGGTACCAGAAGGACCTACTCCAGTAGTTACTGTTAATTGAAGTATAGCATCTAATATTTGGGTTAATGTTTTCTTTAAACTAAAATCATCACCAAAATTAAATGTAAAACCTTTTTGGGTCATTTTAAGACTTGGTCCTTCTAGTATTGATATATTTACTTTGGAGTTAGTTTGTATATAAAGTTCCCCATCAATATCTTTTATATATATCTTGTTACCTTCTGGGGTAACCAATCCTATTGAATTATTATCTTTTAAATCATCTGGGGTTTCTCCAGTTGCCCAACCATGATAAGACCACAATGGTTTAAATGGGTCACCATTTTCAAATTCCACATATACAACTTCTCCAATACGTGGGGTTATTAATTTAATCCCATAATTTATACTACCAAAACTAGTAGATTTTGGTAAAGCTATTACATTTATACCATTTTGTATTGATGGGATATATAGGCTAAGTCTATTCATCCCAGTATCATCTTTATTATTAGTTACAACTCCACGATATACGGAGTAAAATCTACCAATATACTCTACTCCATACCTTTGTATAATTTCAACTAAATTTGACGACATATTTATTAGTTAAAATAATGAATTTATCATAAAATCATTTTCACTATCAATTTGTTTTGTTGGATAATCATATTGTACACTAGCTTCAGTTGTATCTACAGTAACTGATATACTACCATCTGGATTTACTTCCCCAATAATATTTTTATTGGGATTATCTTCTGATACCTTTTCTACACTAGCTTCTAGTCCCTCAGATACACTCATATTTCTAATTTGGTCTTTTGTCCAATTTTTTGACCATTTAGAAATTTCACTTTTAATATTTTTCAAAAAATTATGAGTTGATACTTCTGAGCTTACTACTACTCTATTGAGTAATTTATTTTCTTGAACAAATTCTATATCACAAGTATACCCACTCCCTTGGGTTATATTATGAGTTACTTTTTTTGAGTACCATTTACCAGAATACAAACTAGATACATTTTGTATTATAAAATTCATAGATGATTCAATGGTTGGGTCACCTAATACAGTAGCAGAGGCAGTTATTTGATTTGTTGTACTATTTTCCAAATCATTACCCATTGCTACACCACTATCAAGTGCACCTTGATTAATAGCTTTTAAACCATCTACTTGAAAAGTTATTTCATACAAATCATACAATACTTGTTTATTATTTTCTTCAAATTGTGGGATACCCATCTGGATTAATTTTAACCCATAAGGTTCATCATTTAATAATATCAAATCCCTATTTTTTCCTGAATATTCCCATTCTCTTACATAATCTATACCTCCACCACCACTATTTATATCTGGAGCTCTATAATTATCTGACCTAACTAAAAATTGCCTTTTAACTTGTAAATATGGCATTTTATCTACAACCCCATGTAATATATCAGATATTGATTTTTCAGAAGCATTTTCATTAAGTCCATTTTTATGTTCTAACTTGGTTTTAAAGTTTGCTTTAAGTTCTGTTACAAAATCCTGAAGTTCTTTTTGAGTGAATACTACAGTATCCCTTGATTTACTAGTACCCTCATCCACACTATTATAATGGGGTATATTCTTATATGGGTTAATATAATCACCCCTTAATTTACCATTAGGCTCTTGAACTACATCCTTAGCTGAATTATTATTTTGAATAAGAGAACCAGTATAAGTATCATAGGCATTAAAATAATACCCCATACCAATGGTAGAATAAGTTTGCATAGGAACCAAACTACCTTCATACTCCTTTTTTAAATATAAAACTGATTCTGGGGTATTTACAGCCTGTTCAGATTTAGTTTTAATGGTTTTATCTTCTGGTGATACTTCTGAACCTTTAGTTACAGATACTGTTTTCTTTATAAACTTAGATTCTACTGAAAAATGTAATAATTCCCCATTACCACCATAATATGTATATATTTTAGATATTGGTCTATTGTACTTTCTATTATGAATCTCCAATTTACCATCTCTACCATCCATATAATATGGCCCATTTGGTATATTATTTATCAAATCGTGAAATTGGGACCATATATTTTTACTTGTACCTTTAAGTATACGAGAAAAGTTATATTTCTGTTGTATATTTATATACCCAAATTTATTTGGAAATAATTTAATCATTTCGTCCATTCTATTATATAACTTTTCTCGTTCCTCTTCACTTATATTAGGATTTATTTCAAATAAAACTACTGGTATATAATCTTTATAATTAATGGATTCCTTTTGCTCTAAAAACTTATAAGTGGGGTAATCTGAATTAACTCCTTTTTTACCATTACCTAATACATAATTTCTACCAACTACACCAGATTTAGATACAGTTTCATAATCTGATACTTGACTTGGGTCTACTACTTTATAAAATTTTTTGACTTCTATAACATCCTGACTTTTATAATCATTTATGGTAAAACTTTGGTCATTTGGTAAACCAGATACTAAACATTTAACATATTCAGAGAATAAATAACCCTCAGAATTATTTTTATAGTAATTTGATGGTGTATTTTTTAACATTATGGAAGAATCAGCTATATCTAAATCTATCTCTACACCATTACTAGTAAATTCAACTTTTACTCCTATTATGATAACTTTTCTTACTGGTCCACAAAAAATGGAGGATTCTGATAATACCCAACCCCATTGTAACCTTAACCCCATTTGATAACCAAGAGCTGATAATGATATTAAATCTGGGTTATTACATATAATATGGATATTACCATTATCTTCTCGTTCCTCATCATATACATAGGTAAATGATGTAATTAGGTCTCCAATTGGTAAACCACTAACTGGGTCTATAATTGGGTTACCCTTACTATCAAATACAGATATATATGGAGTACCAGTACCATTTAATAAAATATTTTCACTATCTTCCATGATAATCTAAATTGATGGTATATAAATTTCCATACCCTCTTCTAATTCAGTAAATGGATTAAATATACTGTTAATATCAGCTATATAAACCCAATAACCAGAATCACCATAATATTGAAAAGCTATACTTTGTATAGTTTCCCCTTCTTTTACTGTATGTACTACAGTATTTTTTACTCTTTTATTTGAATTCCTCTCTAATATAATATCACCATTATCAAATAATATGGCTACTGAATCAGAATATGGATTAAAATCTGCCATAATTAAAAGGGTTTTAATTCTGTTGGAATAGTAGTTTTTGGTATATTATTAAAAGTAGGTATATTACCAGATATTGGTATTGGTATACCCATAATTTCATCTGAATTTACTTTTTGTAGTTTTTCTGGTGAACATATATCAGCATGAGTAAGGTTTTTATTAGTTACCCTTTTAAATACTAATGTTTGAGTTGCTAAACTTGGTAATAATCCAAGATTTATTGATTTATTTATACTATTTATAAAATCACCCTTAACATTATAGAAATTACTATTATACCTATCTTGAAAATTATTTAATCTATAGCTTGCAGAATAAAGAATAAATAAATCATTATCAAATATACCAGAAGAACCCCAAGAAATTTTTAAAGTTGGGGGTGATTGTCTATACCCATTTGCTTTGGACCAAGATTCTAACAACCTACATTTAGTTAAAATATCCTCCCTATTATTTGGGTCACTAGAATACCATGATACATCAAATGATATTGTATCTTCACCACCAGTATAAACCATAAATGGGTTATTTCTACCCATGGATTTTACTGCTACCCAACTTGTTTGAGTATCTACTGATATTTCATTTGGTCTATTCTGAATAACAATAGATACTGGGGGACTTATATTATCATTTATTATAATGATATTATTTTTGGGTATTGGAGATTTTCTAAAAAAATCCCTTGCACTTTGTTCTAATTGGGTAGATAATATACCTGGATTGGATTTACTATTATTGATTTTTAATTGTGTATTTACTAGTGAATTTTTATCTGGGGTAGTTAATCTTCTTAACCTAGTTTCCCCATTTTTACTAGTAGATGAAGTTGGCCTAGCTGTTTGTAAACCTATACCAAAGGTATCTTTTATATCCCTTATAACCCCACCAAGTTCATATTCTAGAAAATTTATCTTTGGGAGCTTAGGGTTTGGTAATGTAGCTCTAAGAGCTTTGTTATCTAATGGACCTAAACCATTATTTGTAATACCAGCAATAGCATTATTTATTTTGGCAGATAATTTATTTCTTGCTGAATCAACTATATTGTGTACTAAACTAGCCATAAATCAATTAATTTACCCAACTTTTATACCATTTGTTTGATTTGAATCATCATTCAAATCCACAATTTTTCTAGTAATTTCCTTACCATTCAAATCTTCTAACCTAAGGGTTAAAGTTTGATTACTTGATTTTTTATTGAATTTTTCTATAGATTCTCTCAACAATCTTACTTCACCAGCTAAATCCAAACTTTTACCAGATGCCAACCTCTCTTGTTCTGTAGCATATCTACCAGCTAGAGTATTTACAGAATATGTATTCTTTTTTATCTCTTCAGTATTTCCCTTTATGGCATTGGCAACCATTTTAATTAATGGCCATATTATAGTAAGACCAAGACTAACTAAACTTAATCCACTAAACAACTTTGAACCAATACCTAATAATTTTCCCCAAGTAGATTGGGTACCAGTTGTTGTAGCACCACCATTTCCAAAAAATCCACTAACAACCTGTTTACCAGTACCATGGGTTTCTGTATACCTAATAGCATCCCTTTCTTTCATAAAAGTTCCTTTACCTAATCCAGTAACTGATTGGTCATGAGACCTCCATCTCTTGGTTTTTGGGTCATATACTACACCCCCAATTGGAGTACCTAAATATTTGGCCATGGAAGCATAATATGGTAATCCATAAGTAGTTTGAGCATTTAATAACCCCTGTAATCTCATATAATTCTGTAAATCAAGGGTAGCTCCTTGCCAACCACCTCTGATTAACCTGAACATATTAGTAAATCCAATCTGGGTATCACTCCTTAATAACCTCCATTTGGTAATTAGTTGAAGTACCTTGGTTCCAACTAATCCAATAAATGTGGATAATACAAATACTTGGGAAGCAAAAGCCCCAACTGGGGTGGTTACAAATTCCCTTACTGCTTCTATAATTTGAGATATGGTATTTAATATTGGCATTAACGCTGGACCAATTTGTTCTGTAAATGCCACCTTTAAATTCTCCCATGCAGATGATACCTTATCTATAGAACCAGCTAGAGTATTCATTCTTTTATCAACAATATCTTTTGCAAATCCTGCTGAATTATTCTGGATTTGGTCTAATAGATTCCTATATCCTTCTAGGTCATTCATAATAGCATTTGCTGCTCTTTGACCTCTGACACCAAATATAGCACCAATAGCTTTACCTCTATCAATTGATGGTAAATTTTCAACCCCTTTGCTTATTTTTTCCATGATGTCACCAAAGTCTATAAGGTCTCCTTGGGCATCCACAAAATCCTGTTGAGATAATCCCATTCTTTGTAAGAATGAATAGGCATCGGTTTTTGGGTTAAAGGCTTTTATAAGGTATCTTGCCATGTTACCTAATGAAGTACCAGCCATTGAACCTTGTATACCAGCATTACCAAGAGTACCAATCATTGCAGCTACTTCTGGAAGTTCCTTCTTTAACATAACCATATCAGCTGCAGAATATTTAATGGATTCTGCTAAATCTGTCATGGATATATTTGCAGAAAGTGTTGCTTTGGTTAACTGGTCTCCAACTAATTCTGAAACACCATCACCTACCATTTTAAAGGTCTTCATAACATTGGTAATTAAGTCTGCAGCTCCACCTTTACCACCAAGTTCCATACCAGTAGCATTGGCTACATAAGCTGCACCCTTAATCATATCATTAACCTGTTCAACTGTATTACCAGCCATTGCTAGATATTTCATACCAGAAGCAATATCTTGGGAACCAAACATGGTTTCAAGACCCAAGGATTGAGCAGTTTCCGATAGCATTTGTAATTGCTCCCTGGTAGAACCAGTAATAGCTGATACAGTGGTCATGGTATCAATAAATTCAGCACCTTGTAATACTGTATTAGTTATTCCAGTAGCAACATTTGATAATGATTGGTACATTGTACCAAGAATACTATCTGCAGTTTGAAGATTTGCTGTTACTGCTTCCTTAGCTTCATTATGAAGTCTTCTAATTGCAGCAGAAGCATCTTTAGCTTGATTTGAGAATCTATCTTGAAGTACTAGAGCAATACCTATTTCCAAGGAATTACCTCTTAGACTTCCACTGGTGACATAAGCCATGATATTGGGGGTTATTTTTTATTTAGAGAACCAAAATAATCAGACGCCAATTTTAATAATTTTAATCGACGTCTGATTGGTAAATATAACAATTCAGTAAAACTGATTCTTATTTTTGCTTGATGTAGGTAAAAGAAATCTCTCTCTAAATCTCCCCCGGATAGAAAAAATCCTTGATAGCCATGATATTAATATCAGCTGACATACCATTATGGGGATTCATTAGAGTACAAATCCCTGAGAATTCAGGGTCTATAGCTTTTACATTAGTTCTTATCTCTCTCATATCCTTCATTGAGAATAAATGGAAAGAAGATACCTTTTCCCATTTTCCATCTACTAATAGGCATAAATTCCTTGCTACTAGAGCTTTATTTTGGGTTCTTTGTTCTAATGGTAAATTAACTAAATAAGATTCACTAGCTCCAGTTAATAAATCAAATTTAACCTCTTTACCAGATGATAATGAAAAAGCTATATCTTTAGTTTTATCTTTTAAAGGATATGGTTTTATAGCATTTGGTTTACTAGCCAAAGTATCATCATCAATTTCCTTTGAATAATCAAATAGGTATTCATCCAATGGTTGGCAATAAGTACTTTTTCCACCCCCATCAGGACCCCAATCATATTCAAACTCTAAGTCTTCCCCATTAGATAAAATCCTGGATTTTATTAGGATTGCATATCTATCTAATGAGGGCATCATATGAGCTTGTTCTACTGTTAATTTTCTATTAGTTGTAGAGTTGGTATCAATTACTATACCAGCTATAAATCTTGAAATATTTATTAATGTTGAAGCTTCTGATGGGTTTGATAAAATATCATCATCTGCTCCATTTTGTTCCCTAATGGTATATTCATAACCAGAGGGTGCTGTAAATGTTACATTGTAACCTGTTAATTCTTCTTTTTCCATGTTGTGTTGAGTTTAAATGGTTATAAAAAAACAAAGGGAGAACCCAATAATATATGAGCCCCCCCTTTTTCATAAAAGCAATATTATAATTTATCACAAGTACCTACTGAGAACTCTATTTCTTCAATTGAATTATCAGAACTCATACGGTCTAATTCTTGCCCATTTACTCTAGTGGGCCATACTTCAGTTAATACCCATTTATTTAGAACTGATACTCCATCTTCTGCTAATTCTTTTACAATTACGGTTTGCCAATATTGACTAGGAGTTAAACCACCACCATTAATCATATCCTGAACTGAGAATAACCAATCCCAGAACCAGGTATCAGAACCAGAAGTAGTTTCAAGTTTCTGAGCAGTCATGGTACCTACTGAAACTCTACCACCAGTTTTAACTGAACGGTTTACATCCCCATGCTCTACTTCTTCTATTGTAATCTCAGGTAAAGTTACATTCTGAAAAAGATAAGCATTTATTGGATGTGAAGGAAATTCTATGGACCATAAAAATTTCTTTCTTGGATTTTTTACTTGAGCTGGCATAATCTTATATCTTTAATAAATTTACTCTGCTGATATGTTTACATCTTTTGATACAGAATCAATTACAATATCCATGGTTACTTCTTGCAAGGGAACAATCTCTTTATATTTCAATATAATATGATATTTTCCCTGTCTTACATCAGCTTCATTATTTACTACCAAATCATCATATGATTGAGCATCTTGGTCACCCATCCAGGTATATTCGGTAATAGCAGTACCAATTAAGTCATCAAGAATTTTCTTGGCTTCATAATAGATACTTTGCCAAGTAGACCAAGTATTGGGTTCTTCCAAATAACTTTCAAGAATAGGTCTTAGATTCTTTTTTAGATAAAGATTCAATCTTACAATTGAAAGGAATTTTTCTGAATCCGATTTGGGATTAGAAGTAAACCCATGCCAAAGCATAGTTCTTTTTCCTTGGGTTCTAGTATCTTTTATTACAAAAAGATTGCAATACCATTCTGCTAATTTTTGGAGTTCTTCTATTTTACTAGGTCCACCCAAATTTTCAGTTACGGGACCCAATGCAGAAGCAATTACCCCCCTATTCATACCAGAGAATGAATACCAAGGACCATATTGAGAAGCAGAAGCATCACCCAAACCAATTACTGAACCAAGAAGGTCACAGCTTTGTAAAGCCCCATTTGCATCATAATATTTAATACCACCAGCAAAATATGCAATATTTTTAGCATACCCAATCTGTGGTACTAAAGTTTCTAATTGATTTATGATACCATCAGGAGTTTGTACTTTTCCTTCTGAATCATATTTGGGAACCTCTACATATAATACAGTTTCAAAATTTGCAACTACATCTTTTGCAATTTCTACATAGGCAGATTTCCAACCATTGGGGTCTGGGTCTACTCCAGGTCCAGGGGATTTAGCTTTTACCATATCATTTTGATGAATATGGGAAGCTATTAATTGGTAGCCATCTGAATAACTCTTTAAAGCTTCATAAGCTTCAACCCAAGTAGCAGCACTTGATTTACCACCATTATCACCTTCATTTATAATTACAAGAGGAGATGAAGCAGTACTTATTGCTGTATTATCAAATAATACTGAACCTTGCCAATTAGAATAACTAGCAAGAGTAGAAACTACTCCATTAATACCTTGAGCTTTAAGTTTATTATTAAACTCATCATCAAATGATGCTGTTGATTCATCTGAAGCTAAAACCAATTCTATATTGGGTGTATTGTTAATAAAATCCTGTAAAACCTGAGATTCTACAAATATACTTGAAGAACCAGCTTTTGAACCAGAGAAGAATTGATTAGTGGATATAATATCTTCTGCAGCTATTTGCATTTGATAATCATGTTCACCCTCTGGGTCATTATCAATGGTTGTATAAGCTTTAAACTGCTGGAAATAAATTTTTGTAGTAGGTCCTTCTTGGGCATAAAATCTACCATAAAAATTTCTATTTAACCCATAACCAGTATCATCAAGAATTGGGCTACCCGCTTCTTTAGTATTGATATTTAATATCATTGATATAGTATCATCACTAATTGGGTCTTCCAATTTGATTGTTATTTTGGTTTGTGAACCCGTTGAACCTTCACCTGTTGTAGAACTGAAGGTATAGGTTTTAGCTTGTCCTTTTGCTACAGTAGTTTCTGCACCAGCTACTCTTGATACCCTAATCTTTGAACCTATTTCAAAGGCTTTCATAATATTAGAAATAGAACCATCAGGAACTATTTCTTCCCCATACACCCTTTGGAATTGGGTATAGGTTGAAAAAACCTCATCTGGTTGATTAAAAGGACCCTTAGTAGTACGAGCCATTACATGGGATACCCCTAATAACGGTACAGATTGCTGTACATTGTTGTTTTGAAAGTTGAATTCAACTCTAGGTGTATTAGGCATACTTTTTATATTTTGGGATTAATAATTTGTTTATTTTGAAACTTCTATTAGGTTATATCCATAATTTTCTAATAGAAGTGTTATATCTGTAATAGGTACAAGGTCTGCTTTTTCTGTAATTTCATTTATTACACAATCCTGAATAACAAATTGGTAAACTTTCTCTAATAACCCAAAATCCAAATTAGGAATATCAAAGAAGTTTACCAATTCCAGAAATATATTACCAGAAAATAAAAATTCATCTACATTATAAGGTTTTAAATAACCCCTTTGTGGGATACTATAAAACATTACCTGATGTAATAATCTTAGGTCTTCTTGATTATTAGCTATTAGATGTATATCTATAAATTGGTCTATGGTTTCGTATGGTTCTTCCGTTGCTGTAAATCCTATTCCTTCCTCTTTTTGTATAAGTAACTTAGGTAAACCAATTCCACCAGGATAGAAACCCCTTGCATTAACTACTATCCTTGGAGTAAGTTTTTTATCCTTGGATTGATTATTCCCAGTACCAAATACCCAAATATATTTATTTAATTTATCCATATCTTCTTTAAACCTTTTTTGGTTTTCAATACTTATGGGTAAATAATTATTTGGGTCTAGTGAATATCCAAGTTTTATAGAAGCATTAAGCAAGGCTTGATATATTGACCTTTCTATGATTTCTTGTGAATTTATCATATTTATTACCTCCATCTAACTTGGTTGGCTCTTATACCAAAACCATATAATTGTTTTCTGATATTTTTTATAATCATTGACCTTAGTCTATCTTTTCCACCAACTGCATTTATTGCAGGATTCCATAATGGTCTTGGTGGTATAGTTCCTGATGATTTACCTCCACCTTTTCCACCAGTTCCATATTCAAGAATTCTTGCTAATTCTCCAAGAGTTATACCACCTGATGATGACCTTCCTTTTGACCTTGGTAATCCAACAAGTGTTCTATCCTTGTATTTGAATAATCCTATTGCCCTATAATAAGTACCAGTAAGGTAATAAATTGGGTGTTCCCCATATTTCTTTGTAGTGATAGGACTATGGGGTTCCCAATTTATACCTGTACCTTTTGGTGGAGTTCCAGTAGCTATGGAAAATAATACAATCTTTAATAAATCCTTTGAAAATTTATTTACTGCTGTATCATACCCTTTTTTAATACTGGGTCCAAGATTATCAACTAATTCTATGGCTTTATGCCAATCACCATATAACTTTATTTCTATTGGAAGGTTACCAATTGAAGGTATTGATAAATGTGGTATTTTTTTAGCCATAGAAGAGTTTTACTTTTAATGTTTATATAGAAACCTAGCAACTAAATACCCAGCTACTAGAGAACAGGTTGACCATAATATAAGTAATAATGATTCCCATATTGGAAGATACTTCCAAAGGAATGCAACTACTATAAACATGGCTATTAAATAGATAATTAACCAAAAGTATGGTGATTTAATCCACTTTTTCATAAATTATAATATATTTAAACTCTCCATTACTTCTTTGTTAGGATTAGGTAATAATACAGTACCAATAATGATTAATTCAAAACCAGTCATACCATCACCATTTTCACTTTTTACTGGACTTACTTGATATCTTACCCAACAATTATTTAAACTTGAAACCATCATTTCTATTTCGGTAAGATTACCATGTATACCACTTATTTTATGGGGAGTACTCCATTCAACTATACCACCCACTCCATTACTTCTTGGAATATATATTACTGAATCCTGGAGCGAACCCAGGTTCGCTCCCCAATTAGTGATATTAAGTATTATGGTTTTAATTGATGAATTATTTATAAAACTTACATTATTACCAGTTAATGTAACAATAGCAATAGTATTACTAATTAGGTTATAACTTGATAAAGCTTTATAATTCTTAGATAATGAAACTATTGATGAATAATTATTTGATGCTTTATTTAAAGCAGATTCTGCATCACTCATAGCTTCAACTGCTTTATTATTAGCATTATTAGCTAATTCATAAGCTGCAAGAGCATCATTTTTATTCTGTGTAATTCTTTTATCTAATTCAGTATACCAATTAGTTTTACTACCAAGATTAGCAATATTCATTAGAGTTACACAATTGGCTGCTGATACCTGGATTCTTTCAGTACCAACTGGGGTTACTTGGTTAAATGTTGATATGTCTTTAAATTCTGGCATAATATTTTATTTTTTATGGTTAATATTTATAGGAAGCTTTATTATCATCATATATACTCACATTACTATCAAATGTGGCTACTATACTATTATCTGTTTGTTGTAATACTTGTAAATAAGCTATTGGTTGATTGTTATCTACTTTTTCTGATATTCCTTTGAATCCAATAACTTTTACTCTTTGAATACCTTGGGTATTTTTATCTGAAGTAACCAAGACTTGGTCATTTTCCTGTATTTTAGAAAAATCAAGATAAAAATATTGGTTAGTACCATCTCCCCATGGTATTGATATTTTTAATTCCATAATATTAGGATTGTTTTACATATTGGGAAGAAGTATTTGAATATAAGGATTTTTTGTTATCAAATGTGGCTACTACTCTTGTATTATCTATTGTTTGAGTAACTAGAAGAGAAAATTTTACTTGACTAGTTGGTTCCACATTTGGTGTATTAGTTTGTATAGTTACAACTAAATCTCTGGGATTTGAACCAGTATTATAATCAGATGTTATGCTTATAACTTGAGATTTTTCATTATTATCGTAACCAACATAAAGTTTATCACCTGAACCATCATTCCATGGTATCTCAGCAATTATGTTTGCTTTACTTTCTGGCATAACTTATTAAATTGATAAAATCCAGGTGGGAATCCCACCTGGATTGGTTTACTAATAAACTTCTTAAGATACAGTGAATGTTGTATTGGTAGTAACTTGTACAGATACCTCTGAACCATTTTGAGGAACATCGATAGATGTAGGACTTACTTCCAAAGTCGGATCACCAGCAGTTTGATTAAGAGTTATTGTTGCAGTAACTCCAGAACCACCAGCACCTTGTACAGTAATCTGTTGAGTTTTTTCATCTACAGTTTCATTCTCTACTGCATTTATAGTAAGTGTAAATGCAAAAGAAGCTTGTGCACCTGGGTCACCAGATATCTCAACTCCATTAACTGTATTGGAACCATTAGCTTGGTATTCAACAGAAGATATATCTTCTGTAATAATAGTTCCTGAACCCTTTGAAAAAATTAATTTTGAAGAGTTAGATGTACCAGTAATGGTTACTACTCCACCAGATTTATCAACTGCTTGGGAAGAACCATTGTCAAATTTAACAAATTCTGCAGCAGGTAAATGATTTGCTGTGAATTTTTTAGGGGTACTTACTCCAGGAGCAGTTACTGTAAATTCTGCTGTTTGTTTTACACGATTACCCTTATTGGGTATTTGGGCTTTTACTTTTAATCCAGTATTACCTGAACCAGTACTTGGATTTACTACAATGCCATTTTTTGTAATATCAGCCATTGTTTTTTTTTTTAGTTAATCACTCTATTGTAAATGTAGTATTAGTATATACTGTATTAGTATCTTGGTATTGATTTTTTTCAGATAAGTATACATTCAATTTTTCTAAGGATAATCTTGGGTCATCATTATTCTTTGACCATACAATTATACCATTAAAAATTACCCTATTTATATCTCTACCATTGAATACAATCCTATTTATATTCCTACCATTAAAGGATAAAATTGGATTAGCCATAACTAATTTTCTTTAATTTGGATTCCATATTTTTCTGAAGCTAATACTTTTCCAGTATCTAATTGGATTAAACTGAAGGTTAATTCAGTATATCCAGATTCATTAAATACTAGCTTATATGGAATTTCCATGATATTATTGGATTCTAAATTAAATCCTACTTTTGAATCACCGAAGAAATAATTGTTGTTGGCATTTATTTGATTACCATTAACCTCTTTTATATTAAGGTTAACTTCATTTGGGTACTCATTCTTTAATAAAATTCTTACCCTTCCAATTTTATCAGTAGTATAATTTGCTAGAGTTAAATTAACCAAAACTTCTTTATTCTTAATTGGAATTTCTAAAAACTCTGCTATAATAGATATTGTTTTTTTTTCTACTGACCTTGCCAACATCATTGATATTGGTTCATATTCAAAATATAATATATTATCTTGTTGGTCTGGGGCTGATTCAGTTACTACTATTGCCTTTACCATATCAGATATAACCGCATTTGTTGGTAAATTGGCATTTTGTTTCTGACTTCCCCCTACTCCAATAATAAGTTGGGACATTTTTTTTTTATTTAATACCCATATTGAAGTTGATTTTCTTGGGCACCTTGAATTTCAGATATAATTTCTGGATTCCAACCAGGATATATTTTTGTGGTAATGAATTCCCCACTTCCTGCTGGTTTAACTGATAAGCTTATTGCTTCATCAGTTATATTTTTAATAAGGAAAACCTCCTTAGGTGAACCAAGCTTAAAGTTACCACTTGGTATATTACCTATTACACTTACCTGTAAACTTAGGGTAATGGATTTTCTACCTTGATTTTTCATTATTTGAATCTTTATTGGGGGTACCTTTATTTATGGGTATACCCAGAATTTTAATTAATATTCCTATCCCCATTATTGTTATATTTTTCTTGTAATTCTAAAGCTTCTTGTTCTGGAATTTCATCATAATAATCCAAATAATTATATTCATCTGGAATATATAATTCACCAGCTAAAACAATACCATTTCTGATATCCTTATTTACAAATAGGAATCCTTCTTTTGCTACTAAATGTTTCATACTATCTATTTATTACCCAATTTTTATTGATGGCTATTTTCAAATCTTCTTCTGTTAATTCTGAAGCATAGGGACTGCCAACTAAATTCATAGTTCTTGTTGGTTGTCCTGTAAAATCTGGTAATTGATTAAATATATCAACTATAGCTTCTCTACTTATAGCAGTATACTTTAAAATAAATACATTTGTATAAGAATTATTATAAACAAAAGGAGATTCTTTACTAAATTTAATACCTTTAATACTTGAATACGTTATTGAGATATTTAACAGTTTACAACCTGGTATATTTAAAATAAATTCTGGTAAATACAAATGAAATACTTGGCCCATTGTAGTACCTCTTTCAGAAAGACTACCAAAATCCTCTGGAATATATAATTCCTCTAAATTATGGCAATCATATAAAAAGTACCCAGCATTGTAAATATAGGGCATAGAAGGTGGAAAGATTAATTTCTTTAACCTATAACAACTATGGTTAACATCATATACTGAATCACCTAAATATGGTTCTCTTGGATATATTAATTCCTGCAACGCATAGGAATAATAACCAAAAGTTGGTAAAGGCCCAGCAAATGGTTGCCCAGGGGTATTAGTTACCTTAAACCTGTATTTAGTTAAATCAATTTTATTATAATCACCAGCAATGGACCTCATTACTAGTGAAAATGGGATTAAGGAACCTTCAATTACTTCTATCTGCTTAAACCAAGTAAGACCAAATAAACCATCCCCCCCAATGAATTATTTGACTTTCATTTATATGGTCCTCTGGAAAATATTCCAATTTAACCCCCTCATCAAAAATTATTCCTCTGAAATTATTATGTAGGGTACCTTCTATAATGGGTAATTTATACAAATATGAACCTCTTATTTTAATCCCAAGAAGATTATAATTACTTTGATAAGTATATAATATGGTTTGACCTACTCTAGTTGCATATCTTTTCTCAGTAAATATTTTATCTCCAACTGAAATAAAGGTTAAACTAGAATTTATTAGTGAGGTAAACTCATAAAATTCATTTTCTCTTGAATAAAAAGATAAATTGAAAATATTTGACTTCTTAGCTTCTTCGGTATTGGTAAATTTTAATACCCAAAATTTTCGTCCTAATGAATCAAGCCCAGTTTCTTTGTAATTATTCATTAGGATAATTTGGTAATTTTTATATGTTGTTGGGGTTATTCTTTCCCCATTAATACTAAATACTTGATAAGTAGAACTATAACTACGGAGACATATTAGGGGTTCAATATTTTTATATTGAGTAACTATAACATTTATGTATTCATCTTCTACATTATATACATAATCTCTCCATGCTGGGTCTATTACTTTCTCTACCTCATTAGGTGCTGGGATAGTAGCAGGAACTAATACCTCCTCTTCTACAGAAATTGGATTATCAGGATAAAGTACTTGTTCCTCTATTATTGGTATATCTGGAACTAATACCTCCTCTTCTATAATCATATTCATGATACAATTTCTATATTGGTATATACTGTTTTATCACCATAATCCCAAACTCCATCATTAAAATCAGAATCTGGGGTATTGAATGCTCTGGTTACTTTTAATAACCCACATTTAAAAGTATTGGAGTTTACAATCACTATAATATGATTATCTTCAATCTTATGATTGACTCTGGTATTACCATCATAACTAGCAACCAACTGATTATCCTTTGAATCTTTGTATGTAAATTTGAATTGGATATCTTTTGGGTCAATTAATACTCTTTTAGTTTCTCCACCCTCATTTTGATTTACATATAACCCTACCTTGATTTTAAAATCTGCCCAGTATGGTTGGGGTTGTATTTGGTTCTCCTCCATATCAAATTATTTCGTAAACTTTTCTACCATTGGTATTCTTTATTATGGATTGTTTTCCAGAACTTATTATGGTAGTATCTGATACATAAGATTGTAAAATATCTTCATTCTCTTGTGGGTCTTCTCTATCTAATATGATAAAGAATAAAAGGGCTTCATCTGAAGCTTGTGCAACTTGGGTATCCCCAGATGGTTTATATACCTTTCCATTTAATACAAACCTATCTTCGGACCAATTAAAATCCCAATACCCATATTTGTTTAATAAATTGTTTTCCCTTAAAAGGTTAGCAGAAATATATAAAACCAAATTACCATTATCTAGTTCACCAGAAATGGAATTTCTTCCAGATGATGCCCAGGTTTTAATAAAATTATATTGGAATAACCCTTCTAATTGATAAGGTACATATTTAACTCCAACATCTTCACCAAAAGCTAATGGTTGGTTTATTTTTCTTAACCATAGAAATGGTTGTTTACCAGCATCTACATCTATGAAGTTATTTATTATGGATTTATATTTATCCCAATCTTTTTGGGACATTCTGCTAATTTTTGGCATATTACCTTAATACTTCTAATGGGTCTGGACCATCCAATAATCTTGGTTTCCTTCTGTTTACCACTCTTGGTACTACAACCCTAGTTTGGTTTTCACAGATTGGTAGATATATATCTAACCTTCCTGCTAGCATACATAAATTTTGTTTCAGTATATCTATGAAACCACCAGGTTGGGTTGCTTTGGTTATGTTTGATATAAAATCTTTTTCAGATTCTGTATCATTAAAATATTCTACTTCTGTTGGTCCAGTTACAATCTTTTTTATTGAACCTCCAGATGCAGAGGATGTATCTGATGAGGAACCAGAACTTTGGGAAGAATATTCTCCACCACATTCTGAACCTTGTGAATTATCTTTTATAATGGTTTGAGAAGTAGCATTGATTACATTTTGAATGTTTAATATCATATAATCATAAGCAGCCAATTCCATTATTAATTGATTTTCTAGAGCTTCATAATAAAGTTCATTATTAAAATCTTCTACTGGAATTTCATGATTTACTAGTGGCTGAATATATAATTGCCATTTCTCAATAAATTGTTGTTTAACACTTGATGGTACCTTTCCAAATATTGAATAAGGTATATAAGTATTAATCAACACATATATACTGTTTGATAAATGGGTTTTTACTTTATCAGATATCAAAACAGTTTTTGTTACCTTTTCTACTGGTCTATTATTGGAATCAACAATTGACATTGAAACCCTATAAAAACCCATTTTCTGATATTCATGTGTAGGGTTCAATTCAGTTGAAGTTTCCCCATCACCAAAGTCCCAGGAGTAGGTATACTCATCTGGGACTTCATATGATAGGTTTATAAAATTTGATTTTAACCCTACAGTGTTGAATATAAAATCAACTACCATAGTTTATTTTTTTTAATCCTCTGAAGGTTCTTCGTCTTCTTCCATTAAAGCTTCAACAATAGATAGTTTAGTATCTTCATCTGTTACTTCAATATCAAAAGAAGCTGCCATTGTTTTTAGGGTTTCCAAATTGAAAGCTTTGGCAATTTTTTCACTGGTCATACCAGATTCTACCATTTCTTTGAATTTTTCAATAGCTTTCTTATTATCAACCTTTACATCTTTTTTAATCTCTTTTTCAATGTTTTCATTGGTAATTACCAAATGACCACCATTGATAGCAGAACGGATTCTTTTTGAATTGTATTGTTGGGGCGTTAACTCTTTTATTTCACCCTTTTTAATGGTAATACCAGTGGACTGGTCATGGAATATATAAGCTTTTGAACCTACCTTTACTTTTGTACCCATAATTGATTTGATTTAATAAATTAATAATATGATACCTGGTACCCATGTATATTTATGGAATACCAGGTATCTTTTATAAATGAAAAGAGTTTACTGCTCAATGTTTACAGTGATATAGGGGTCAATATTCATCCATTCAGGGAACCCATTTGTACTAAATTCCTTAGTAGAATCAATCAATATTGAAGCATCTCTGTACATCTTAGAGAAACCAGTAGTAATTGTAGCATATACAGCTTCAGTTTGATTAGATACAATCTTTTCAGATTCAATCATCAATTGACGAGCTGTAAGTTTAATTAATGCAGAACGGGGGTCTACCAATAATACATTATTTTCAGGTACCCCAGGATGAATATAGAAATCAGAGCTGCTGGGAACAGGAGTTTTCAAATTCATTGTGGATTGGGGTTGACCATACATTCTGATTTTGAATTCAGGAAGGTCAAGAATATCAATTGCTGATGATTCATCACCAATCAAAGTACGGAATACCCGACCAAGACGAGAACCACGAACCCAAGTTCTAAGAAGGTCTTTATAGGTAATACCTTCTGCAGTGGTATTTACTCCAATTACTGGGGCAGATTCAGAACCATCAGCTTGATTACCATTAATCAATACATCCATAGCCAAAGTATCAAGGGCATAACCCAATTGAATACCAAAGTCACGAATGAAAATTGCCATTACATCAAGTGATACATAATTCTTAACCTCTTCAGTAATTTTAAAACCTTTACCAATTTTGAAAAGTCTTACTGATTTTTGACCAAAGCTTACATCTCCAAGAGGGATAGTTTCAGCTTCATTAACTCTTGCAGGTGCAGCATCTGAAGGGTTAATCATAGGCATGATTGCTTGAAGCCCATTGATTGGTTGGTCAGAAGAAATAATATTGGGATAGAAAGGTGCTTCCTTAATACCCAAATAAATGGCATCACGGATAATTTCAGGAACAATCCAACGGATATTTGGGTCTGGCATTGTAAAGATATTCTGCATTGTATCTTTTTTGGGATTAATGCCAATCTTATCATAATAATCCTGAATTGACAATCCATAACGGTTTGTTACCAATTCACTAAGTGAAATATCAATGGGTCTTTGATTTTGGTGACCAGCACGGGTAGCATCCAAAAGTTGTACAATTGACCTCAACTCTTTGGTGAAGTCCTGTGCTTTCATTTTAGTTACGTCTTCCATATTACTTTTTAATATTTTTTATCGAACCATTACTGCAATTAAATCATTGATAGCTGCTGCAGTATTTAAATTAACAAATTTGGGATTAGCTTTTGTTGTTGAAGCTCCTTCATCATCTAACATATATGTTACATATATGCTATCTTCATCAAGTTTATTGGGAAGTACAGCACCACATGTAGACATTTCTTCTCCAGCTACTCCATATACAATGGCAAATGCTTCTACCATTACTGTTACTTCAGGAATTTTTTCCCCAACAGGATAAGCAGGATATTGGGTATCAGTAACAGCAATACCCAAATAAATACCAGTACCAAAATAAGCTTGAATAGTACCATCAGTGTTCAATTGTACTGGTTGACCTTGAAGTATAACCTCATCTTTTTTTACAGGGAATGCCTGATGTAATTTATGAGATTCACTTTTATAAATTACTGTTTGTTTTGTTTTACTCCCAACAGCAGTCATTGCTTCGGGATTTACATAGGGCATCATAATCTTCTTATATTATTTTAATTTAGAATCAGCTATATTTTTGATAATAGAATTTAAATCTTCAGAATTTTTAGTTTCTTCTATAGATTTATCATCTTTTGTTACTGAGGAAGCTCTGCTTACATTTTTAGAACCACATTCTTTACAAACAAGAGGGAATTTTTCTTCTAATTGTAAATCATAGGTTTTGGTAAGTGATATAAGAGTCTCAATACTTGTAGTATTGGATTCCAATAAAGAGATAATATTTTCATCTACTTTATCTTCACCAACAAGCTTTTTATAGGAGGAAATTGCATTATTTCTTACCTCAGTTAAATAATTAGTACCAATAGTAACCATCAATTTATTTGATTCAATGGTTTCTTTTAAGGTATTTATTTCACCATTTAATTTATCAATATTATCCTCAGCATTTGTTTTAGCTTCAGATAAACTAGAATTCTCAGATACAATTGTTCTAATCTGAGAGAGAACCATTTCTTGACTAATGGTTGCCCCCTCTTGTAGAGTTAACATACCATCACCAAATAATGATTCTAGAAATTTTTCTAATTCATTCATTATAGGTTTATCTTTTGGGTTAGTATTATTATTTTCATTAATAAATTTACTGGTATTGTACATTATATCAACTTCATGGGCCCCTTTGAATTCAAAGAAAGAGAGTTTCTTTGGAAGGTCTTCTTTCTTTATTGGGGCTTCTGAAAATGAATAATAAACAGAACCAGCATAAGCTGGGTTATTTATTTTATTATCTTTTATTAGTTGAGCAAATGGGTCAGCTCCATGGGATACTAATGAAGTTTCCTTATAAGATATAATTCTTGTAGCAATTCTACGAACCATAGTACCATCTTCAGCTATGGTACCTAATTTATCATAAAATTCCCATTCTTTTTCAAATCTATGTGATGGTTTCCATTCGAATTGAACAGTTACTGAATTGGAATGTATAGAAGGAGGGTCCATATTTATACCTCTTGCAATTCTTGGGTTTGATTTACCATCTATTTTTAGTACCCCATTTATTCCAGCAGGTATAGTTACTCCATCAACTGTATATGATTCTTGCCATAAAACTGATTTAACGGAACCAATAGCATTGGCTACATCAGTTTCATGGTCACAATTTACTGTTTGACCAACTAAAAGATTCATAGAATCTTTAAGAACATTCTTGGGAAATTCAGTTGGCATATAATTCTTTGAAACTATACAAGCTGAAAGTAACCTGAACATTGGTTCTATAAACTCTTCATCATTGGGATGTAAATCTTCTGGGTCTACATCTTGATAAAAAGTATTATAATTAGCCCCTGAACCAAATAAACCAAATTGGTCTATTGAATCCTTATTAGGTTTAGCTTCACTAAAAAACCTATTAGAAATTTCTTCATGATGGTTAGGTACATGGGACATTAATATACTATGTCCATTTCCAAGTACCATGGTATCAACATAATTTGGCATAATATTTATTATTTATCGTTTTCTTGTATCTTGGTCAGCCCTTTTAGGATTTGGATTATTTTTATCCCTTGTTTTTCTATCCGAGGTATCTTTATCTGCCTCCCTTTTTTGTTTCTTTGCATTATCACCTGGTGATGATACTTGGTTGGATTCTTCTGGTTTAATTCTTGGTTCTTTTTGGTCGGGTTTATCATAACCCATTTCCCAAGCAAATTTTTCTTGCCCAATTATTCCTTGATTATAAAGAGAGGTTAAATTTCTAATTTTATATTCTAGCCCTTGTTGAACTTTTACTTCATCAGATATTGTGGTAGTTCCAAATGTAACTTTAATACCCTTATTTGGAAGACCAGCTAGACGTAATTCTAGAGAATAAATAAATTCTAATACAAAAGAAGTAAGGGTTTGTAAATTTTTTAACTGAGAAATAATCTTTGATAATAAAATACCAGCACCACCCTCAGTAGTATTTGAAGTAACTCCAATTAAATTACCACTAACCCCTAAACCATTTGCAACGGATTGTTGATTCATGACCCAAGGTTTATCCAGGTTTTGTAAGTTTTGGGTAGTTGAATTTAATTTGAATTCATGGTCTTCAATGAACCCAGTTACTATACCATCTTTCATACCATTCATTAGGTTCACTTTTAGTTGTTTTAATAAACCAATTAACCTATCCTGATATTTTTCTATACTTTCTGATGGTAATCTTTGAGGTTTTTGCATTTTAGCTTCCAAGAAACCAACCATACCCATTACTTCCATTATATTCTTAAAATTGACTCTCATTTCATGTTGACCCTTTAATGAATCTAATGCAGCCATAAAAGGTGGTACCCCATAAGGTTCATCAGTATCATTATACATACCAACATATAAATAAGTTTCAGTATTAAGTTCTATATAATCTGGTTTTTGATTTTGTATGGAATATGGATTTTTTTGATATGGGTGATATACCCCATTACCCATTCTCCTGAATATAATTGATTCTGGATTTACAAATACTATGGTTGATATCCCATTTAGTTTATTATCTGGTACTGCTTCAATGGATATTGCACCACCTATTAAACATTGTACCATAAATTTATTTACTAAACCATCAATACCAGCAGTATAATTAGTCCACCTCTTACTTGCTTGTTTTAAATGTGAACTCATTTTTTCTGCTTCTTCTGGGGTATTATTTGGGAATGATATAGTATGACCAGTATTAGATAACTTAAACATATCTTGTAAAGCTATACTAACATCTGGATTAACTTTATATAAATCTCTTATAAGTGGGATTATTTCAGTCCTAAAACTTGGTAATACCAAGTCCTTAACTCCCATTACACTTATTAGATTATTAAATGATGGTTCATTAGGAACTGATACCCTACCAGGGGGTATTGATGAACCATCTTTTCTATCTTGGTTTACCAATTGTTGTGGTACTGGTTTTTTTCTAAACCATGCAAATAAATTCATAGATTTTTATTATTGGGGTAATACATATCCATTGTATTGATTTGACTTCCTTATATGGTTGGTTATAGCTTTACCAAATATATCATCATCTGAATAAGTTTGGTCATCCATATCTATATCAGAAGCTGAACTAGATGAGGTTCTATGTTTACCTCTTGCAACTGGTCTTCCTGTTGCATCATATATAAAGGTATAGGCTTCTTGTATAAAGAATGGGTCCTTTATGATTATATTTTCTTTTCTAATATCCTCTTCCAGACCCTCTATTATAACTGTTCTATTTTTAGTGGTTGTTAACCAACCAGGAATTTTTTCTTCTTCTGGTCTACTTTTACCCTTCTTTTTAAGGATTTTTGTATAGTAATAAAGATTTGGATAACCTTCAGCTTGAAGCATTGCAGTAACAGCTGCCCCTATATCATTTGTTTCTGGTGCTAGAAGTGCATTATTAAATTTCATTCCAGTATCACCAAGCAACTTTGCATATCTATCTAGAGGTAACCTTCCTTTGTATATAACCTGTTCTTCCCCAAATTTATCCATACATGTGAAAGAAGAGTAGTCAGTTGCTCTACCAGTTGAACAGTCTGCACCAATGAAATATTCCTTATCTGGGTCTACTTCATTGAATTCTCTATATTGACCACCCATTTTTGTTAATATTGGGAGATATTCAGATAACATTTCTTCAATACCTTTGATATCAGACATATCAAATACTGTATTACCTGAGGATAAAAAGTCACCATCTATTTCTTGGGCAGTTCTTCTTGGTCCAAGTGCAGATGCCATTTCTTGGTACCATTTATCATCTCTATCTGGGTGCATTTGCCAATATAATCTGATTGGATTCATTGGATTACCACCAGATATAGCATCTACCCAACTTGAATGATAAAATCCACCAACTCCTAATGGAGTAGAATTAATGATTGCTGAACCACCAGTAGAAAGGGTAGGGAAAGCTGCTGCCCAAATTTGGTTAGCCCATCTTACTGCAGCAGCTTCATCTATAACAAGTAAAGATAGAGATTCTGAACGACCAGCTTGTTCAGAAGTAGGAATTGATTCTATAATTGAACCATTTGAGAATTCCATGGTAGTTGTACTACCAAATTCTCCTACCCTACCATTTATGATTGGTGTTTGAAGGTACCAAGGTAAATTCTTATACATGAACTTAATTTTCTTGAGTACCTTCTTTGCTATAGTATCCTTAATTGATATGATGTTTATTTTTTTGTTTGGGTGATACATAGCTAACCATAAACAGTACATAGCAATCAATTCTGTAATTCCAGCTTGTCTGAATTTTAGGATTATATTGAACCTATGTTTTAGGAATTGATAAAGAACTGATTTTTGGTATGGGTATAAATTAAATTTTACCATACCCAGTACTGGGTTAACTACCCAAACAAATGTAGAGAATAAAAATACATCTTTTGATACTCTAGATAAAATTCTTAGCTGTTCCTGGTTTAAGCTTTTATCTTCTTTTAATATCCTTGCCATAGTTAGAATTGATAACTTAATTTGAAGTATAAATCTGTTCCAGGATTTGTTTTAATCCTTGGGTAGTAAAATAGATTTAACCCAAGTTCATAATTAAATTTACTGGTATTGTATTTTAAACCTAAATTCAAATCCCATAAATTGTTGAATGGTCTCCATTGAAGTTCAGTTAATGGTGAAAATCTTTTTATGAAGGATTTTCTTTTTTGAGTCATATTATCCTCAAAATAATTGTATGAATATTTATCAGTATCAATTGAATAAACCTTTTCAAAGAGCTTTCCATCTGTGTTTAATAATCCAAGTTTTAAATCAGTATCAGTTAGAAGAAATTGAATTAGCTTACTTGAATTTGGGAATTGAGAAAGAAACTGAGGTGATACTGAAATAAAACTTGAATCAGGATATAATAGTTTTATTGTATCATTATGGTAAATGATATTTAAAATTTCTATCGTATCCAAAGTATGAACATAAATAACTTCTGGTTCTTTTGGTTCATCAAATGGTTCCTCTGGAACAAAAGGCTTATCAATATAAACTGTATCTGGTTTTTGATTGTTTGGTTTTGAATCAGATTTATGTTTCAATGAACCAAGGTGATAACCGATTAAAAAACATAAAACAATTGGGATTAGGATTTTCAAAATTGACCATAGGATTTTCATAACATAAAATTTTTGGGATTTATAACCAATAGTTCCCCCTTATTCTTTTTGATTTATTCCCTCCTCTAAAAAGAGTAAAATATATTTATTTACCCTTTTAGAGGGTATAAATATATTACGTACACGTGTACACGTAACCTTATAATAGCGCATATGCGTAATATATAGATAGATATATAATATCTATCTATATATTTATTTAATTAATAATAAGCGCATACGTACGCGTTAGGGGGTTTCCATATTCCTGAATTGTTTTTTCAGGCATTTTTTAAACCATACCCCAACTTCATAAACTGAGCCTTTTGTTAATGTATTTCTTCCTTTATTGAGCCAATAATTTAAATTTTCAGTATCCATATATACCTTGAACCTTTTTGGGAATCCCATAATAATCCTATATTCTTCTAGGCCCATGATATCCCCATCAGGATTAAATTGCCTATTTGATGGTCTTACAGTTAATGGATAACTATTTTTTCTATTTCTATACACTCCTGGAAGAGTTTTCATTTTGGTATTTTTCATTGGCCATTTATATTCTTTTTTAAATTCACTCAACCAAAGATTTTTTACTTCCTTTACTGTTAGGGTTTTCTTTGATTTATCAGAATAATGGTACATGGCTAATTTTTTATCATCATTTTCTTTGAAATTAATGTCCTTTCTTATCAGTTTTTCAATTTCTGATACTAACATTGGAGTTGATACTGGAAAAATATTTTCAAAGTTTGATACTTTTATATTAGAATCCTTTCTAATACCAATTAGGATTAATCTTTTTCGTGATTTTTGTGAATTACCAAAATCAAATACTGAATGGCAATGGACAATTAGGTGATAATTTTGCAATTTTGCTTCCCATTCCTCTCTTGGAATTAAATCAAAAAGTTTTGGGAGGTTTTCCATTAGGAATATTTTTGGTTTAAACATGCTCAAAGAGGTTAAAAATAGATTCAAAGTTTTATCTTCTTTTGGTTTACCAAGGGTTTTCTTCCTTGAATAACTAAAAACACTAGAATGACCACAAGAAGGGGAACCAATTATAATATCTACTTGGCCTTTAAATGATTCAAGGTCTCTTTTGAAAGGTATTTCACCAAAATTTAATTTCCATTGTTCTTCATTTTTTGTATGAAATACTGCTCTTGGTTCAATATTACTGATTAAATACTTTTTAAAAGGGAATAATAAAGCTCCTTGAGCTCCACATACTCCAAGTACTCTTAATTTACCCATGATTTTTATAAGTTTTAGAGATTATATATTATACAACAAAGGTATTGCGAAATACTACTTCTTATTGAATTTAATTATATAATGCAAAAAATATGAAACTTAAAGAAAAAGATGCTTTATTGGTAACTGGACCAGCACATTATGAAAAAGCTTTGGTGGATTCTGTATTAAAAGGTAATAAATACAAACTTAATAATGGGATGACCATAGATAATAACCTAAATATTATCAGTATTGTTACTTCTAAATTTAAGGTTGAACTATTTGATGAGGATAAATATAATTATTTATTATCCATGGAAAGAATACCAAGAATTTTGGGTAAAATTAATGAAAAACTAGAAAAATTACCCAATGAATCAGTGATTAAATTATATAACAAACTTAGAAAAATGGAGGAAAAATACTTATGATTAGAAGGATGTTGGATTTTTTAATCCTAAGGAAATTTGATAAAGTAACAACAGATAGTTTTTTTAGTATTTGGGCTATATTTAAAGGTTTAGATGAAGAATGTTCTAATTTTAGAACCTTTTTTGTACCATTGGTAATCATTGCTTTAATTATTGGTGGATTATTCCTTTCATTTCTAGCAACAGTATAGGGTTATGGCAATGAAGATTTTAATTATTATATATTTCATTGGGTTAATATTAACCATAGCAATAGATTATACTGTTAGGAAATCAGGTATAAAAGGTACAAAGAATAATATAAGGCATTTTTTTATAATGATAATTACTTTTATGATATCCCCAGTATTAATTCTTAGTTTACTATTATATACAGTAATAACACTTTTTAAAAACCATAGTAAAGAAACTCATCTATGAGTTTATGTTTACCTCGTTCCTGAATTTATGTTTCACTGTTTGCCACCAAGGTTTGAGAAAATATTGGTGGTTTTTTTGTATATACTATTTTGATATGAAGAACCAAAAAATAACCTAAAAAAAATAGAACAGTATGATAATAATCCCAATTATGCCCAAAAATGAATTAGATGGGTTTGAAATAAAATTTTCTGCTATTACTAAAGAAATGGCATTTTATTTGCTCTATGTATTCAGTAGTATGTCAGCTAAATCATTAACTCCCAGTGATATTGCATTTGATATATATGTTACTAGAAGTGATAATACACCATTGATACGTCTATTTGCATGTTCTGTTATTCAGAATATTGTTACTTCAGAAAGATATTGTAATATTATGGTAAGTGACAATAGATATGTTGATTTACATAGTATTGATTTTGACCCAAGTAATGCTAATGCTTTACAAAGGAATTTTACTACTGTATACCTTACTTCTACTGCTCCAAGTTCTACTGGTAAAAAATTTATGTTTGGTGGTTTACAAATCTCTACAACTGGTAATTTTGACCCAAGTATTGAAGAATCTTGGGGATTAGAATGTATTAATATTAAAATTTTAAGATAAAAGAAGTATTTGGTTCTTCCTTCTTTTACTATTCAATTCCTCTATTCCAAGTAGAGGAATTTTTTTATGACCAAATTGAGATATAGTAGACATATTCAATATAAAACAATTAATATTATGAGTAAATTTGATATCCTTAGGAAAAGATTTAATCAAATACCAGTAGGTGAAAAATTTGATTTTATGGATTTAATAAATGACCTTGGTTATTCACATACAACAGTTTTGGGATATAGAAGTAATTTTGAAACTAGGGGTTATATGGAAAGAGTAAGTGTAAAACTAGAAGGTTCTAGAAAAATTAAAATTACCTTTAAGAAGATTATAGATTTATATGAAAATGTATATGAATTACAAGGAAAAAGAGAAAGGAAACAATTGGAATTATGGAACGAAAGATAGGAGAAATATTTGAATATAATGGAGAATGGTATCAGTGCGTGGAAGGAATAGGATGTTATAAATGTGCCTTTTATGATAAGAATATTTGCATTGCTAATAATCCGCATTGTACATGTAGAAGTGATAAAAAGAATGTCATATTCAAGAAACTTGAAAAGGTCGGAGAGACTTACGAATACTTTATTCAAGGTATGGGTATCATAATAGTCCAAGAATACATCCTTGCAAATGCAAGTTATATCTACGATGACAATAGACATGTAGTTATGATGGATTGTCAAAATGGAAGAATAGCAATAGAAATCAAACAAAACAAAGAAGATATGAAAGAAAAGAAATTAAACTTAAAAGAATTTAACCTTGAAGCAGCCAAAGCAGGCAAACCAGTCTGCACAAGAGACGGGAGAAAGGCGAGGATTATTTGCTTTGATTTAAACAATAAAAACTTCCCAATTGTTGCTATTATAAATTGTGATTCAGAAGAAAATGCGTATCAGTATGATATTGATGGTATATGTGATGAGCATGATAATAATCTTAACCTTATGATGTCCCCTGAAAAGAAAGAGGGATATGTAAATATATACACTAATCCAAGAGTAGGTGATAGATATAGTAGTAATACTATTTTTCCTTCAAAAGAAGAAGCAATACAAGGGATAACAAAATCACTGGGAAATTATATCAATACAACTAAAATTGAGTGGGAGGAGTAAATATTATGCATAGTAAGAGATATATTGTTCATAGGCAACCTGTAAGCTCTCCAGGTGGTTATTATGGAGCACTTATGAATACAATAGATGATATTATTGGTATTTTTAAAACACGTGAAGCAGCAGAACTATATTGTGAAGGAAGAGAATATGCATTAAGGATAACTGAAGTTATTTGGGAAGAATAAACTATGATGTGGGTTATATTATGTTACATATTAAGTGTAGTAATAGTTTCAGCTATTCTAATCAAATTAAAATGGAATGACAAATGTACTATTGGGGATTTATTATGGGGTTTATTCCTTGTAGTCCTTAGTCCAGCATCTTTGATAGTAATTATTATAGTTGAATTAGTTGAGAGTGGATTTTTTAAAAAGAGTTTATAAGTTATGGAATTAGAAAAAGGAACCTTAGTTACCATTAATGGTACCAACAAATTCATTGGAATTATAAGTTCTATATCATCTGATATGGAGATTAATTTCAAGGCTTTATTAAGGATAGATAAAAATCGAAATATCCTATCCTTCAATGATTATATTACCTTTAAATACCTTCAAGGAACCAGTATATCAGAACCCTCAAATGAGGAATTTGATATCCTTAGATTGGAATTGGAATACCTTGGAATTACCATAGAGGAAATGGAAGGTTTATTTGATATAAAAGTAACAGGATGACAAGGGATATTATAAATCTACTCTTTGGATTTTCTTTTGGGTTTTTCCTAATGCAATATTTTGCTGGTGATGAGAAATCCATTATATTGGTAGTAATCCTTTCCATGGTTTTAATATTAAACCTAATCTCAATTGTATTTGACCATTTGAATAAAGTATTCAATAAGGATTTATGGAATTCAGTTATGGTTATTTTATATGGCATAGGATTTATTCTTTATATTCTTTTCTAGAGTTTTAGTTTTTATTTTAGGGTTATCTCTTTGAAGATATATTTATATTTTCTTGGGGGTAGCCCTTTTTAATTGAAATAGAGATTGAGATTCCCATTACTATTGGGGGATTGGGATTTTTTTTTGAAATTGGGTTTGAAGGATAATTTGGGTTTTGTTGGATTGATTAGAGAGGGGGGGATGGTATTATGGATTGGTTGTTTTTTTTTGGCTTTCAGGGGTTTCTATGGGGTTATTTGTTGTTGTGTTGGGTTCTCTTCTCTCTCTGGTTCCCTTGGGTTCCCATTACTATGGGCTCTAAAAGTTGTGGCTTTGGGAAGGGGGTAGGGTAGGTTTATTTTAACTTAAATTATGTAAAAAAATAGGGGACAAAATTTGTCCCCTTATTAACTTAATTAACTAAAAAATTATTCCATTTCAATTATTAAATTATCTTTATCTACTTCGTAATAATCAAAAATCGAATTGCATTTATTTTCAATTAGAAATTGTTCCATTTCTTCAAAATTTGAATTTTCATTTAATCGAATTACTCCGCAAATTTGTTCATTTTGATTCCAATTTACGTCAAAATCAAACAATCTAATTTGATTTTGAAAGGTTTCTACAAATTTAAAAATTAAACTTAATCTTTGTTTATCGTTTGTATTCATAATTGTAAAGCATTAAAGAGTTTCGTAAATGATTGCAGTAATATTTTGTTTTTCAAAATTGACTAATCGTTTTAATTTAAATTTTTTATCACGAATTAGTTTAGAACGAATCGAAATAAGAATTTTTCTTTTTAAGTCTTTGTAAAAATTTTGATTAAATTTTTCTAAAAACTTTTCATTATCACGAAAGCAAATATAAATCTTATCCCCGTCTTTATATACAACTTTTTTTTCAAAAATTGGAGTTGAGAAAAAACTTTGAAAAATATCTAACTCATTTTGTATTAACTTTCTAACAAAGTTAATATAACGTTTATCTTCCCTTTTCATAATTTTTTTTTGATTTTTGGAGTAGGGGAGTTTATCCCCCCTACTCAATTAGAAATTTATTTTGTTTTTTCAGCGCAATTTTTCATTGCTTCCAAAAATTGCTTAATTAGTTTTTGCGTTTCAATATCTGTATTTGATTCGCAAATAACATCTATATTATTATATACTTTGTTTGCGTATTCCTCCCAAATTTTTGATAATTTTTTCAATTCAGTTTCATTTTTACGAATTGTTAAAAATGTGGCTAAAAATTTATTTTGTAAAGTTTTACGCAATTTTCGACGTAACTTTTTTTTGTCATCATCTAACAGTCCAGCAAATAATTCCCTTTTGTAAATTGAAGATTTTTTTCCATTTGAATTTTTAACAAATACATCACTTGTTAATAATTCGTCGATAAATTTTTTTGTTTCCATAAAATAAAAAAATTAGAAAGTTAAACAATAATATAATAATGTGTAATGAATTAGGAAATATCCCCATTTCGATTACACAACAAAGATAATATATTTTTATCAGTTTGTCAATACTTTTGAAGTTAAAAAATATAAAATATTTTTATTTAGAATTTTTCTAAATAAAATAATTTAGAATCAATATAAATAATATTATTTAGAATGAAAATAAATAATTTTTATTTTTATTTCTTTTTACAATTTTTTACAAATTTGCCACTGGGGTCTGAAGGCGTTAGTAAGATTAGGCCCTTGTTGATGGGAACCATTGTTGGTATGCCTGAAAGGTGCACATGCGTTGTTAGCAATATATTAATTATCTGATTAGGTATGTATAGTTTAGGAAATCATTTGTTGGTATTTATATTGGGTTATATATTTAGAATTGGGTATGTAGTAAATCAGGTAGGAAGTAATATTTCTTAGAAATAATAGAATTGTGGCCATTAGAGTAAATATGTTTAAATTCTTTGAGGCTCTAGAATGATATTTATATATTGCCTTGTTTCTTTGATAGTAAAAGAATAATCAAAGGTAAGTAGTTTCAAGCGTATGTGGTTATTTTCAAGCGATATAAGGATTCAAGCGATTGATAAAATTTGCTAATTTTGCTTAAAGGGCGTAGGTGGTCCCTTTAAGGCGAAAATAAAAGGAGCCCATTGTTGAGGGCTCCTAATTGGGTTTAGGTTTTTTTATAGGTGCATATATATCATGTAACCTTCGGTTAAGGTGAAGGTATTTAGGTTAATGTGGTTAATACCGTTTTCGGGGTCCATTTCGTTATATTTATTAATTTGTGTTTGGAGTTTTTCGTAAATGTAGTCGTATTCGTTTTTAAAGTTGTCCAAGGTTTTGAAGCCCAGGTTTATTAATTGGAGCATTTGGTCGATTAAGCTTGGTATATAGTCGAAATAGTCCCCATCGTCAGGATTGGAGTTTAACCAGTTATTTAGGTAACTTAGGTTATGGGTTATTATGTTAGCGATTTGGTGTTTTAGGTTTACCTGGTCCTCGAAGGGTAAAGAGGTTATTTGAGCAAAGTAACCTTCGTTATTTGGGTCTCCCGTTATTTCGAAATATACATTATTAACAATGTTTAGGTTACCAGGTAATGAGAGCCCATAAGCTCCAGCATAGTCAATGGTTAAAATTATGGCAAGTTTGTATTGGGGTCTGTTGGGTCCCATAAATAAATTTGTTGCGATTGCATTTAATTCTTGCATTCTCTCTAAATAATTTTTTGTTTCCATAAAAATAAATTTTAGTTGTTAATAATACAATGCAAATATAATAATTTTATTTTTATTCCAATCATATATTATATAATAATTTTGCTCCCAGTGGGTAAGTGTGGGATTGAGTTCCTGAATATTGGGTCAGGATGTGTTATAGGGCGTAGGAAGTAATTTATTGGGTAATCCATAAAATCAGGATTACAATAATTGTCATAAGGTAAAGGCCTTTTTCGGTTTAGGCCTTTGTTGATAGGAATTTTCTGATTCACAAAAAGAAAGGGAGACTTTTTAGGTCTCCCAGTCATTCAGGATTATGTTATTATTATGGAAACTTAGTCTAAATATTGTGAATAAGTAATATAATAATTGAAATCTGATTGGTGATAGGTTAAGGTATCTCCCATTCTTGGGTGTTGATATATTTTTAATTGGGTATTGTTAACTGGGATTGCATGTAATCCAGTTAATTCTGTTAGGTTATCAATAAAGTTCTGAACAAATTGATAGACCCTATTTTGTAGAGGTTCATCGAATTCCTCTTCCTTTGAATCTAAGTTATTTCTAAGCGTAATATTTAATTGTGAAGAGTGATCATTTGGGTTTAACTGGTAATTTAGATTTGCCAGTTCTATGATTGGAATGAAATCCTTGTTGGGTCTTTCATTGTTTGGGTCGAATTGAGCAATTGTTGGAATATTAGCAATAAATCCTATGATTAAGTTTGCAATTTGATTGTTGAATTCTAGAGCATTCATAATGTTAAGTTTTTAAAGTGATTATTTTAAGTTATTAATAAGGTTTTGTATTGTTGGATTATATGATTCCAAGTCAAATATTTGATTATTGGGCAATAAGTGTTTATTTATTTGTTTTATTGCAGTAAATAGTTCCACTGTTTCTGATGCAAGTTCTGAGTCATTTGGGTATTTTTGTGATTCTATTAGGTTATTGTCTAGTGTTTTTAGATTGTTATTAATTATTGATTTAATGTAATCTTGTCCCAGAGGTTCTGTGATTGGTATAATTGGGAAATTGATTTGTTGAATTAATTGGTCATCTTTGAAATAAGAGTTGATTGAACAATTGATTGTACTAGGAATATTGATTCCTGAGAATGCAAAATGACTTTTGATTGTAATCATGTTGTTAATGTTTTAGTGTTGTTAATAATATATTTATTGCATTTAATTGCAATGCAAATATAATATATAATATAATAATATGCAAATAAGGGTTTGCGGATTAGTCAAGGTAATAGGTCCTTTGCCTTAGTCTATTTGGTAAAGTTCTATTACTCTTTTGTATACCGAATCAGGATTATCATCTAAATCCTGGTAAATGTCAAATAAGCGATCTCCAGGGTAAATATAATCCATGGAATATGAAAGGGAGTGATAGGTTTCCCATAAAAAAGCCCTGAGTTTCCGAGCTTCTCTGAAATTACCATCATTGATTTGGGCCCAGAGCATTTGAATCAGAATATTGGAGCAATATAAGGTTTCCCAATAGTAATCAGTATCCTTATATAGGATAAATGGGTCCTTCAGGGTCTCAATAGGTTCATCTAATAAGGAACTAATAGATGATAGGTAATCCAGGTTTCCCTTATAATACCTAAGTTTACCTTCCTGAATGGGTCTTGGGTCCCCATCATTGGTTTTGTATCCTTCTGGGATTAGGATAATAATGTTCTCAGGGTCAAAGATCCCTTGCATTTGGTTTTTGATTGTTGCCTTGGTTTCCATTTCCGAATATTTTAATTATTATTGCATTGCAAATATAATATATAATAATATAATATGCAAATAAAAATTCGGGGCCTTAAATTTAGGCCTTAATTGATGTCATCTCAATAACATATCAATATCTATCTTCTTTCTATATAGTCCACATGCTTTTAATTTTAATATACCTTCTAGAGTTTCTTTTTTACTTTTAATATTAACTCTTAGCTCTATACTTGTAAATTACTAAGATATTTTAGGAAAAATAACCCCAAGGGCCTTAAATCCTTTACACATTGTTGATGGGAATTTTAAATCCTAAGTACTTTTGGGCCCTATTTTTAATAAAATTTTACCTAAAATAGGTACCTGAATACCCTAATTTTATAAATTTAGGCCCTAAAATTACCCAAAATTTTACCTTTTTGGGTACCTAGAAGGGCCTTTTTTATTAAATCCGAGCCTAAAAATTGCCTAAAATCCCTAAAATTTTACCTAAAAATTGCCCTCAGGATTCAAATTTTAGGCAATTTTTATTAAATCCTAGACCATTTTAGGTACCTATTTTTATAAAAATCCCTCAATTTTGGGCCTCAAAATTGCCTATTTTTTATAAATCCGAGGGCCTTTTAGGCCCAAAAAATTGCCTTTTAGGTACCGAAATTTATTAAATTTGGGCCTATTTTAGGTACCTAAATTGCCTAAAAATTGCCTCTGGGATTGCCTTTTAGGTACCTAAAAATTGCCTTTTGGGCCCCAATTTTGGGTCTAGGATTGCCTTTTTGGGCAATTTTTCGGATTTGTGAGTGAGCCAAAACGCTGTGTTTTTGAGACTTTTTTTTTAAAGGGTAGGGGAGCCCTAAAAGTCAAAAGCTTCAAAAACATGGGGTAAACAGTACCTCTCGAACTGCCTAAAAACACTCAAAAAGGTCCCGGCCTAAACTGATAGACTATATGTTTTGATATAGTTTTTATGCTTTTTTGTTCAGTTTATTAAAAATCCTGAATAGAGAAAAAGGGGGTAAATAAAAAAGATGGGGGTGTAAATAAAAGGGAATGGGATTTAAGGGTATTTTGTTTTTTATATTATATATTGTTATTTATATATTATCCTTTTATTATTTGGTTTTTTTTATGTTTGGGGTTGGGTGGTATTTTATAATCCTTTTGTACGTAGGTTATTGGGATTTAGTATTATAATAGGGAACTTCCTTCTTGGTTTTGGGAGTTCCCTATATTATTTAGAATTGGATTTTGATTTGGGTTGGGGTTACATTATTTATTTGGTTGGATAGGATTAGGTTCTTGATTAGTTGGTTTTGTTTTAGTTCTAGTTGTTCTTTTATTTTTTGGACCTGGGATTTGTACCTTATGTGGTAATTGTAATTGTATTCTAGTTCTTGGAAGGTGGTTGAGTATCCTTGGAATGGGAATAGGTCTAATTGTTCTAGATAGTCGTATAATTGATTTGGTATATCTTGGAGTAAGATATATTTGGGTGATTCATATATTATTAGGTATTTGTAGTCATTTAAGTATTCATTTATATATGGGAAGTTGGGTAATAGGATTAGATTGTCTTCTAGTTCTAGTTCTTCCTCTATATCTGAGATATCACCCATGATTTCATCTAGTTGGTCTTCTTCCCAGTCTATATCATTTAGATATACAAAGATTTGTTCTAATAGTTCTTCTGATAATAAGTTTAAATCTTCCATTGTAAATAGTTTTTGATGGTTAGTTCATATTGTTTTTTGGGTTCATTGAAGAACCTTATATATTCCTTTGGTAAAGGGTTATTTCCAGGTCCTTAAAATTGTAGTAGTTAAATCTGTTGGAATTGGTTTTAATAGGATATAATGTCCTGGTTCTTTTTTAAGGTATCCATTATTTGTAAACTTTCTGATATATACCTTCATTGTTGATAACTTAGCTTTTCTTTCCTGTTCATAGTGATTATCCATGATTTTTTTAATGATAGGAGATAGGTAAAATGTATTACCTACCCCCTGTTCATTTAATAGATATATGAGATGAGCTAACAGTTTCATATTTCTAATATGTTTATTTGCATGATTCCAGAATCTTTGAATAGGGTTATATTCATTTGATACTTATCATCTTGATAAGACCTTATTATTAAGAACCCATTCTCTGATTCTTCAAAATGTCTAATAGCTATATCTTTATATTTGAATATAGATGACAATATAAGAAAAGATAGTAACCTTACTTTCTGTATTAGTTCAGTTAAGGATATCATATCCATTCTTATTATTATGGTATGATACCTATTATCAAAGGTAGATAATGATTCTAGAAAAGTGTAATAATCCTTTTCTTTGAAAGTATCATTAAAGAGTTTTTGTATTTTCTTGGATAGTTTCATGATATTTAGTTTTGTCCAGTTTCATATAATGGATTATTTGCTAATAATATTATTTGGTCTTCTGCACCAATTAGAAACCAATCATGTATTGGGTCTTCTATTAATTTGAATTTTATAGATGGTAATAGTTCTCCATTTATCTTAAAAGCACCAAATTCTACATCATGTATTTGGTTTTCTAAATGAACCTGTTTGAACATATTGTGTATTTGGGAATCTATAGCTTCCTCTCTAAAATTATGTTCTTGGATATTATTCAAACAATTAGCAAATTCTTTTCCGGAATCACATAGGTAAATAAGTGCATTATATGTATATTCTGATAATAATTCACTTGGGTCTAGTTTGTTAACTAATCTCTTTATCATATTAGTGTTATTTAATTATTATATAAAAGGTTACATCATCTACCCTAAAAGTATGACAAGGATTTTCTGTTCCATGTTCAATGAAATATATTTGTTCATCATTGTGATAGAATATAATATCTATATGGTTTTTATATGAGTTTAACAGATTTTGTAAATCCTTGAAAAAGTTAAAGTTAGAATTATGTAATATATCTATCCACCATAATTCTGGGTCCCATTCAATAAGTTTTTTAATGATTTTATTGGTTATAAAGCTACTAAATTGCATATTAGTTATAATTTATTGGTTAGAATTTTGACCTGACAATATCTATTACTTTATTTATATCCTGGATATTTAGAGATGACCCACTTAGCATATCATATATGTCTTTTATCAAAGAATTTCTATCACAGATAAATCTTATATCAGATATGATACTATTAGCTTCTTTTTCTGGAATATCAATTAATATTGATATTTGTAATTTTGGTTTTTTGTTTGGAATAACCTTATAATAAAGTTCTTCATCTATTGATTCATCTTCTGAATCCTTCATGTTTTCCAATTTATAATCAAGGTCATCCATAAACCCCTGTATCAAATTTGAATAGGTTTGGTCACCATCAAATGATTGATTGGTTTCAAAGAATTTGTAATCATCAACGTTTAGTTGCAAGTTAATTTTTTGTTCTGTTGTTTCCATATCCTTTTTATTTTAATTATTATTTAATGCAAATATATAATGCAATATTTAATTATGCAAATATTTAATATAATATATTGGGGGTT
>CDZU01015931.1_pt1 | contig 55921 bp, 53 predicted proteins | sample 557441 | NCBI WGS metagenome assembly CDZU01 (sample SAMEA3182114, study PRJEB8094) | gut metagenome | biome: human; feature: gut; material: Stool; isolation source: human stools | place: Canada | collected 2013-06-10
AGGAGATAGATTGTACAAAAGCATGGAACGTCAATGAAATATCTGTTGGTGGTTCAATTGTACGGCAACTTGTCCATAACAACTGCTACAAGCGAAATAAACGAAACTGTTGAAAGTATGAGCCGATTTCTAACAACAAATAGAAATATTGAGTTGCTTGAGCCGTATGAGGGGAAACTCTCACGTACGGTTCTTAGGGGAGAAAGGGGCAGTAATGCCCTTGACTTACCCGATGAATATAATTGGTGGCAACCAACATCAAGAAGCCTTCAAAAGGAATGACCAGCCGCTTGTTCTTTTTGATGCGTCTGTAATATCCTACGACCCCGGCATATTCCCCACCTGTCACCCGGTATTTTTCGGCGTTCTTCACGAGATTGCCATCATACGGTATCTGCTCGAACCCGTCCTCCATGGAAGAAGTGAGCATGATGAACATGTCCATCTCTTCATCCGGAATAGGGGCTGGGATCTGGGTGCCGGGATGATGGTATACCATGGCTTTCCCATCGAGAATCGAATTCAAGGAAGAGATGTAGTCGTCATCGCAACGCAGGAACATCAGCATGGCGACAAGCGGGACCCGTCTGGTCACGACCTCCCCGTTCGGTTACGGATAGCTTCTGGTTTTCATCGGGATATAGCTCTCTACCCCGTCACGTGACAATGTGGCCTCGATTTCCGAAAAGCGGTTATAGAAAACCTTCAAGGCATACCATTTTTTCACCATGGCCTGTTGATCCCGTTTTTATGGTTTCCAGTTCCAGTCGAACCGTTCGACATCCTCCTCCACGAGCGGAGCTCCCGACTGTACCTCAATGAAAAGCAGATCGGTCATGGCCTTGACGGCATGCCTCATGCCTTTCCTGATACAGACGGTGTCGCCACGGCCGATTCGCGTCACTTTCCCGTCAAGAGCCAGCGTGCCCTCGCCGTCAATGAATGTCCAGACTTCATCACGGTGGCGGTGAGCCTGGTAGCTTATGCTTTTACCGGCTTTTACCTTTAACTGCCTGGTAAGGGTCTCGTATCCGTCAGGGAAACTCACCGTATCGATAACCTTGTATTCACCCCAGCGACATTCCCCGTACATCGGGCGACATTGCAGGCGGTCCGCATACGTCTTGATGTGCTCGCTCCTGCTTTTCTCTGAAACCAGGATGCCGTCACGGGACGCGGCGACGACGAGATTCCTTGCGCCGACACACATGACGGGCAGATCCAGCTCATTGATAACATGGGTATTCCCGGACTCTCCGTCCAATATGACATTGCCGATGGCATTGTCCTTCAGTTCATCCGTCAGCGTGTTCCACGTCCCCAGGTCTTTCCATTCCCCGGCAAACGGTATCACGGCCACCGACCCGGCTTTTTCCGCCACCTCGTAGTCAAAACTGATTTTCGGGAGTTCGCCGTACCGGGTACGGATTTCCGCGAAAGTACCGGCATTGACATACCGGCTCACAATATCCGTCATGTACCCCAGACGGAAAGCGAACACGCCGCCGTTCCAGAACGCACCCTCGGAAATCAACCTCCCGGCTGCCGGCGCGTCCGGCTTCTCCGTGAAGCGGGAGACCTTGTATATTCCGGTTTCCCTATCGTTTGCCACCGGTACCACGTATCCGTATTTGGATGACGGACAGGTCGGTCTTATCCCCATCAGCACCAGTTCGGCCGCATCATTCCTGACCGCGTCCGCCATATGCCTTATCGTCTCAAAATACTCGAGCTCCGTATAGGGGTCACAGGGCATCACCACGACAACCTCCTCCTTGGGACAGTGCTGCTCATATGCCAGATACGAGCAGGCCAGCGCTATCGCCGGAAAGGTGTCACGCCGTTCCGGTTCCGTAACCACCGATATCCCGTCCCCGAGCTGGTTGGTTATGATATCGCATTGTGACGCACCCGTGGCTACGGTTATCGAACCGTCCAGGCCGCATTCCCCGAGTTGGCGCACCACACGCTGTACCATGGATTCCCGGCTTCCGTCCGGGGAGGAGAGCAGCTTGATGAACTGCTTGGAACGTGTGCTGTTGGATAACGGCCACAAGCGTTTTCCTGAACCTCCTGACAATAATATGATTCTCATAGACATGCTTTTGATTTATCTTTCCGCCCGCGTCGGGTTATGCAGGAAATCCTCGTAGGCAAGACGGATGCCGTCTTCCAGCTCCGTGCGGTACGACCACCCTAAAGCTCTCGCCTTGGATACGTCCAACAGCTTACGGGGCGTACCGTTCGGCCGTGAGGTGTCCCAGCGTATTTCGCCGGTGTAGCCGATTGTCTTTGCCACTAATTCTGTGAGTTCCTTTATGGTCAGCTCCTTGCCCGTTCCGGCGTTCACCGTTTCGTTACCGGAGTAGTTGTTCATCAGGAACACGCACAGGTTGGCAAGGTCGTCCACATAGAGAAACTCTCTCAAAGGGCTGCCGTCACCCCAACAGGTCACGAAGGGCAGGTCCTGTTCCTTTGCCTCATGGAACCGGCGGATCAGGGCTGGCAATACATGTGAATGTTCCGGATGGTAGTTGTCGTTCGGCCCGTAAAGGTTGGTAGGCATGACGCTGATATAGTCCGTACCGTACTGGCGGTTCAGGAACTCGCAATATTTCAGGCCGGAGATCTTGGCAAGCGCGTAGGCCTCGTTGGTCTTCTCCAGTTCGGAGGTCAGCAGGCAGGATTCCGGCATCGGCTGCGGTGCCAGGCGCGGATAGATACACGAGGAGCCGAGAAACTCCAATTTCTTGCAGCCGTTCTTCCATGCCGTGTGAATCACGTTCATCTCCAGTATCATGTTTTCGTACATGAAGTCCGCCAAAGCGGACTGGTTCGCCACGATGCCGCCCACCTTGGCCGCCGCCAGAAAGACATATTCCGGTTTCTCATCCGCAAAGAATTTCTCGACGGCGTCCTGCCGTGTCAGGTCCAGCTCCGAATGGGTACGGGTAACGATACCCGTGTATCCCTGCCGTCGCAGTTCGCGGACAATGGCGGAACCCACCATTCCCCGGTGGCCCGCCACATATATTTTTGCTCCCTTCTCCATCATTTCACGATCCCTTTCTCCAGATATTCGGCCAGATTGGTTCTCATCACGCCGGCCACATGATCGGCGGCCACTTTCTGCATGTCATGCGTCACCATGATTTTCACAAGCTCCTCGAAAGAGGTGCTCTGAGGATTCCAGCCCAGCTCATTCTTTGCCTTGGTGGGATCTCCCCAAAGGTTGACAACGTCCGTGGGGCGATAGAAGTCCTCACTCACGGCCACCACTACTTTTCCGGTTCTCACGTCAATGCCTTTTTCATGGATGCCCTCGCCTTCCCAGCGAAGTTCGATGCCAGCGTAATGGAAAGCCAGCGTGGCGAACTCGCGTACCGTGTGCTGTACACCGGTGGCGATCACAAAGTCCTGTGGCATGTCTTGCTGGAGGATCAGCCACATGCATTCCACATAGTCCTTGGCATAGCCCCAGTCACGCAAGGAATCCAGATTCCCCAGATAAAGGCAGTCCTGCTTGCCTTGCGCGATACGTGCGGCGGCAAGGGTGATCTTGCGCGTGACAAATGTCTCGCCCCGACGTTCCGATTCGTGGTTGAACAGGATGCCCGAGCAGCAGAACATATTGTAAGCCTCGCGGTACTCTTTCACGATCCAGTAGCCGTAGAGTTTGGCCACGGCATAGGGGCTGTAGGGATGAAAAGGCGTGTTCTCGTTTTGCGGTACCTCCTCCACCTTGCCGTAAAGCTCGGAAGTGGAGGCCTGATAAATACGGCAGGTATCCGTGAGGTCACACTGACGCACGGCTTCCAGAACACGCAACACGCCGGTTGCGTCCACGTCGGCCGTGAACTCGGGCGAGTCGAACGATACCTGTACATGGCTCTGTGCGGCGAGATTATATATTTCCGTGGGCTTTACTTTCTTCACTACCTGCAGGAGGCTCATCGAATCGCCAAGGTCCGCGTAATGCAGATGGAAATGGGGATGCCCCTCCAGGTGGGCGATACGTTCCCTGAAATTAACCGACGAACGGCGGATGGTGCCGTGTACGTCATATCCTTTCTCCAACAGGAACTCGGCGAGGAACGAGCCGTCCTGGCCGGTGATGCCTGTGATTAATGCTGTTTTATTCATTTTGTCAAAAGAAAAAATCATCAGAGGACACCGAATGTCCGGCATCCTCCAGTAAACTAAATTGTTTGTTATTGGAATATCTGTGTTTATGCACCTGGTTTGTTGCCACCACCTGTATGCTGACGGTTCCAAGTCCGGGTAATGACAGACACTGTCCCGTACTGTTTGCCGGACACGCTACGTCCCAAGGCGGATGCGGTAAGTGTGGTCACTTCCTGCTGTCCGCTGATATCCATTGCGGTACCGACCGGCAAAGTCACATTGATAGGATAAGTACCGGTAGCCGTCGTCACGCCTGCCCCTGCGACACGTGCCACGATCTCAATCAGGTAGGCTGTGATTTTGTTGGTTCCGGAAGAACTGATCTCCGTACCGATCTTATAGAAGTAAGAAGCCGATGAGACAGCCATATCGTCACTTCCGTACAGGTTATCCCAGGAGTCAGGAGTGAAACTGATGGTTTCCGAAGTTGTCGATGAACTGATCGTTGCGCTGCACAACAGTGAGTAGGAGGTAAACTGGTCTGCCACAACCGTGACCTTTCCTCCCTCCACTGTATATTCCGCATCCACCCATGTGCCGTTCACATACTTTTGTGCAGTGACAGTTCCGGCGATTTCCGGATCCACGTCATATTCGAGTGTTACCGGCTGCTGCAAGGTGGCCGATGCGTTAGAACTGCTGATTCTCGTACCGATCAGCAAAGTGCTTCCGGCTGCTTTCGTGCTGACAGAACGAAGCGCAGCCTGCTCAACTTCATCCGTTGAATAGATGGGAGTGACGGTGATTTGCGTACCTGCGTCCACGGCACCGGCCGGAGCGGTCAGGGTCATTTCTATTTTTCCTTCTTCGTTTCCTTTTAGTACCTCGGACGTGACATTGGCGTTTGCCGAACCGTCGGCGTTTGCGGTAATCGTTGTCCCCTCATTGCTCAGTGTCACGTTCCACACCGGGTTGTTACTGTCGCTATCGTTCACGGTAATGGATGTTTCTTTGGAAACTTTGCCATCCGCTTCCGCTTTCAAGGTATAAGTGCCCGCTGCTACATTTTCAAATACGAATGTACCATCCGTTTGGGTGGTAGCGGATGTTCCGTTCATGGATACAGTTGCGGAAAGACCTTCTCCGTCAATACCTGTGACACGTCCGCTGATACTATGCGTCACAGCCACCTCCGGAGGTGTGACATCGCTGTAATCAGGATCATCGTCACCACAACTTGCCATACCCATTGCAAGGCTGGCAACGAGGAGCATGAAGGCTCCTTTTTTAACAAATTCGTACATAAACAAAATAAATTAAAATGTTAATTATAAATGAATAGATAATTCTCGTAACAGATAGAATCGAATATATTCCATGTTAGACAAGAGGAAAACCGATCTGTTCCAATTGTGCTTTTCGCTCGTTTGACATGTTTCCCTTGCGGTAATCCCGTCTCTGGATGGTACACCAACGTCCCAATGAGCCTTCACGACATCCCGGCCATCGTCCTTGCAGGTTATGGAACAGGCACAATTGTTCGAAGTTGCCTTGCCAGACCTGTTCCGCCGACCAGACAAATCCTATTTTATCCAACAGGAGCCGGCGGTCATTGGGTAACTTTCCCTGTTTGCGCATCTTCCGTTGTGTATGGCACCATCCGCCCAGGTTCCCTTCCGTCGATTTAGGAAAACGCCGATATTTTCTGACAAAAGACTTCAGTTCCTCGTAGTTCTTCATCCATTCCCCTTGGAGGTTCTGATTCCAGACAAAGCCGATCTCATCCAAAGCCCGGATGCGCTCTTTGCTCAGGCGTCCTTCTTTCCGCCTTTCCCGCTGGGTATAACACCAGGTCGCAAGCGGGCCGTCTTCACGTTTGGGCCAGCGTCCGCAGGTATCGAGGAAAAACTTCAACGCACGGTATTCTTTCATCCATTTGGAATCGAGCTGGTTCCATTCGAAGCCGATTGATTCCAGCTGGCGGCGACGCTCCTCCTGCAATTTTCCCCGTTTATAGGCGATACGTTGGGTGTTGCACCACAGACCAAGTTTTCCTTCCGTGACCGACGGCCAGTCGTTTTCTTCCCGACGGAATTCAATCAGTCTCTCATACATAATCTGCCAGGGCTCCAGTTCTGCCAATATCTCCTCTATGCGCAGCCGTATGTCCGACAGGAAACCCGTCGCCAGAAAAGAGGTGTTCCCTTCGAATCCTTTGGGTGACGGAAGGAGAGATAGACGCTCCAAGTGGGGAGCCATCACGTCATAGACCGATTTTCCTGAAAGATTGTTGACGAAATCCAAGACGACCGGCTGTTTTCCTGCCCCGGCATCCAGGCAACGGCCCAATTGCTGCAAGGTAACGATGTATGATTCCGTCCGCCTAAGGAACAAGACGGCATCCACACCCTCCACATGCAGTCCTTCTATCAGCATATTGACGGAGAACAATACGTGCAGCCGGTCTGATTCTTCCCGGAATGCATCCAGTATCCGGCCGTTCTGCCGTTCACCTTGGGCATGATGGATCTCGAACGGGGTGATGGCATGTCCCGCTCGCATGAGCCATCCGCATACTTCCGACACCATCTGTTTCAAATCGGTGAGGTCGCGACAGAAGACCAGCAGTTTGCGTACGCTTGTCGGCAGGAACTTCCGGATGACCTCCGGTGCTCCCAAAGCCTCTTTGAAATCCACACGTGCCAGATCCAGTTTCCTCTGTACCTTTTTCCTTTTGAACAACCGCTGCGCTCCAGCTTTCTTTGCAGCCGGTCCAGTTCGTTGTCCAGCCCGTAAGCACTCTGCACCAGAACCGGAACCGGTAAGATATTGTAATACCAAGCCTGCGGCAAGGTAAGCTCATAAAACAAATTCCCTTCGAAATAAAGATCCACCGTATCGATCATTCCCTCCGGACGGATCGGCGTTGCCGACGTTCCCAGGACATAGGCACAGGGATTGTTTTCTATCACTTCCTGCAAGGCGCTTCCCCAAATTTCCGCCCCGAAATGGTGAAACTCGTCGATCAGGATATGCTCCGCCCGTAACAGCCCATTGTCCTTTCTGTTACGGGTCAGTGACTGGAATGTCCGGTACGTCACTTGCGGGGCAGAGAATCCGACGGCTTTCCGGATCTCATCCAGAATCGTGATGTTCGGAGCAAAGACCAGTATCTTCTCCTTTGCATGATCTGCGATATAGCGTGCCAGCAAATAGGATTTCCCTGTTCCGGTAGCCTGCACGACCATACCGATACGGTGCTGTTTGAATCCCCGTGTGACCGCCCTGTAAGCCGCTTCGTTATGCGGATAAAGTTCCACATGTCTTCCGGACAAGAGGCTTTCAATATAGCTTTCATCCGAAACGGTCAGCCCGTGCAGTTCAAAGTCCAATGCCTCCGGCAGGAATCCACCGTGCGCCACGATCCTGAAATAGAGATTTCGATACCCTTTGTTCAGGGAAGAAAGCTTTTCATAAAACCTTTCAACATCCGAACGGGTCAAAGGCTGCTCGTTCCAGACCTCCTTCACGATGGCATGTACCATTTCTGGCTTGAAGCCTATCCGTAATCCATCTTCGGATTCTGTTACCTGGAAGCCGAGACGGAGATAGCAATCTATCAAAGACGGTTCCATTAAAATGGATCTTATACGTATATATTACCGGATCATAACAGATTGACACAGAAACATAGACCTCCGGAGAAATACTTCCCTTCCTGCAAGACTACTTGCAGGAACAGGTGTTTCCACAACAGGCAGTCTGCACCTATGTTTATCTCGTTCCCTGTGTATTCCGCTATGGCTCGCAGGTTCGGAACCCATTTGGGTTGCCAGGTGATCCCCCCCACAATGCCTTCCCATTTCTCGCTGTACACGGTAGGGCAATAGCAATAGGCTAGATTGATCCCTATGTTATGTCCCGCAGGTTTGAAATGTTTGGTTGCCACAACGTAATAGTTGCAAAAATATCCGGCGCCGCTTCCGCCGTGGCCGTGACGTTTGGTCGGCGAGCCAATGAAATCATTGCTTCCGATAGCTATAGCCGGATGGTAACGGCCCTCTCGCAATGGATTCAGCTTGATGGAAAAATACCGGTCTTTCTGATTATATTTAGGCTTGTCATATCCCTCCAGCAAGGATTTCTGAAGTGTGAACGTATAGCCGAGCTCTATCCACTTGAACGGTGTCACGGAGAGGTAAAAATCGGCTGTGTTGTATTTCTTGCCATCATAAACAAACCCGTATCGCCCGTCGTCGTCCGGCGTGAAATGCTTATTCATGAAATAGCCGCCGATGCGTGCTGTTCCCTCCTCATTCATTTCGGCCGAAGGTGTATTAATCAATCCGGACAGACCGGTATATAGCTGTGCCGATACAGGTGAAAAGGCGAGTACCACAAGCCAGATGATGATAAAACCACGTAATTTCATTTTCGAGCCTCCTTTCTTTCTTTGATGGTGAAATCAGGCAACATCGTGTCTGTACCCCAAGGCAGCAAGTCCCGGTCGAACCATCCTGTCCGTTCGTTCTGTTCTGGATCGGTAAAATAAGTACGGTTGGCATAGCCGTTCGCCTCCACGCTATAAGTCAAGCGGAAATTGCTTGCCGGGCGGATATTAATCTTCCGTGCCGAACGCTTGTAAGGCGGTATCATGACAATGACCTTGAAGCCAGCATCTTCTTTTCCCTTGTTGCTATACGAGGCATAAACACCTACGCTGACATGTTTGAAGTGCCGGAATCCCTCGCCCGTCACGCCATAATCACCATACACATAGCGCCCTCCGCGGACGGAAATTTGCGTGTTCCACCGATATAGATAAATTTCCGGCCCTACCTGTGCTGTCAGCCTTTCCATCGTACTGGCTTCCCATCCCGATGCCATTGAGCAATATCCCGTCAACCCCACCTGCGCAGTCATGGCCAGCCATCGGTTCAGGATGAATAGGTTCTTCACGTCCAAACCATAACGCTCCATCCCGAACAGTCCTCCCGACACCTTCATCTTCCAATGTTGCCCGATAGCGAGTTGCTTGGATAACACCGCCATGTTCAGGCGCACATTCTTATACCGGTCTCCGTATTGGTTAACTATCGGCACATGTGCTTGTGCGGCCACTACCCAGCGATATCCCATATTCCATCTGATACCCGGCGTGAGATTGATCAGCACGTCATAAACCCGGTTGTTGAAATAGATATCTCGATAATTGAAATCTACGCCCATAAATAAGTCTACCGTCCCCGTCTTATCCTGCGCCAATAAATGCGAAGGAATACAGAATGGCAGAGAAAACAGGATCATTACGAATAGTCTTTTCATACTGTTATTTCAATTTGAACCTTACGATTTCCGCAACCTTATACACATAGCGCAAACTGTCTAGCAGGGCATTCGAGCGTACACGGTTCTCACGGTAAGCCCTCACATGGTCTGCCATGATCTGCCGATGGCTTGCCAAGCCCGAGGTGGAAACCCCTCCGGTACGCATGGTCACGCAATCTTTCGGTACGTACTTGATGGAAATCCTGCCCACATAGATCAGCCGCAGCAGGTTCTCGAAGTCGGCCGCTACTTTATAAGAAGTCTTGAACAACCCGAAGCGTTCATACGCCTCTTTCCGACAATAGAACGACGGGTGGGCAGGCATGAAACCGAACAACATTTTCCAACGGCGGAATCCGGCAGAAGAGTAATAGCGGATACATTTGCCCAAATCATTGCTGTCCACGAAATGGATATCTCCGAATACGGCATCTACCTTATGTTTCTCCAATTCACCGATCAATGTCTCTACCGTGTCCGGCGCAGTATAGAAGTCATCCGAGTTCAGTATGCCGATAATATCTCCCGTCGCCATCTCGACACCTTTGTTCATGGCATCATATATTCCCTTGTCCGGCTCACTGATATACCGCAACTTGCCGTTATAACGAGGCTCATATTCCCGCACTAATTCCATAGTATTGTCCGTGCTTCCCCCGTCCACGATGACATGCTCTATGTCGGGATAAGTCTGGTTCAGTACGCTTTCCAAGGTATCACAAAGCGTCGCACCGCTGTTCCACGTAGCGGTGATTACTGATACTTTCATGCAAATTATAATGTGATATTGTATTTGTTCTGTAAGAAACGTTTGATTTTTTCTTTATCGTTTCCGCAAGCTTTCTTGATTTCATACACCTTGGCATCCACCAGCATGCGGTACCACCAGCCTTGCAGAAAGTCCCAAAGGAAACCTTCTTTGCCGTCAAGGAAGCCAAGTTTGATGATGTAGCGATAAACAAAATATCCGAACGCACGCCAGAACAGGGGCATACGGGCATAGCGTGTTTTCTGTGCCCGCTTCTTCTCCACCTCCTTACCGTGGTCTTGCAGTGGACTGTCCGTGTCGGTCAAGTGATATTCGGCATCCAACAGCAATGCCGCCTCGCGTGCCGCATACCCGTTGTGCTTGTCGGTGAACTGCCCGATGGTCATGCGGTTGTCGTCCACGAACTGATGCTTCATCTCAACGATTTCTCCCGACAGCACGGACAGATGCTCGTCCATCAACCGTTTCTCATATCTTGCCTTTCCTTTCCGGAATATTCGGATAATCCGTATGTTGTTCACTATCCCATAGTGCAGTATCTTTCCGCAGAAAGCGCGCGCGAGAGAGAGAGAAAGGGCCGAAACGCTCTCCGGCATTCGGGGCAGTTTTTCTTGCAATTCCTCTATCAATTCGGGTAACAGATACTCGTCAGCGTCCAGGCGGAGAATCCACCCCGTGTCTATCTTCAGCGTGTCCAATGCCCAGTTGAACTGCTCTGCCTGGTTACCGGGCCATTCATGTTCCACGACCTCCGCATCTGATTCCTTGGCTATCTCTGCGGTCTTGTCCGTAGAGAAGCAATCCACCACATATACTTTCGAGGCAAATTGCTTCACATTCTCCAAGCATCTGTGGATATGTATCTCCTCATTGTACGTAAGGATAATCACTGTGATGTCTAACATAAAATCACGATAAATTGTGCCACAGTGAATGTAGTGTGGCATAAATACTATTGATAAACAAGGATTATTCTTTAATAATTCGTTTCTTGATAAATTTCGCAGGATTGCCGCCCACAACAGTCCAAGCCTCCACATCTTTGAATACAACGGCACGTGCCCCGACAACAGCACCTTGACCTATTTTGACTCCCATACCCACAAAAGCACTGGCTGCGACCCACGCTTGATCTTCTATCACTATGGGAGCGGTAATCAGCTGATTCAACGGATTGGTTATGTCATGACTCGCCGTACACAGGTAAGCCCCTTGCGACACGGTCGTATTCGCTCCGATTCGTATCAGAGCCACATTATAGCAATCTACATCCGATGCCAAACAGCTGTATTCCTCCATCTCCAAGTTAGCGGGATAATACACTTTGGCGGAAGAGTACACAATTGCGGTTGGATGTATTTTCGCTCCGAACAGCCGTAGCAGGAAACGTTTCCATCCGCTCCCCATGCTCCGTGGCAACGGACGAGCGAACAAGCTCCATACCACTCCCCACAGCAGCCGTACCAACTGGTGCTTCCTGCTAAGTGCATTGTGGTACCGCGACAAGTCAATCTTTGTTTCACTCATACACAAACTCAGGTTTTTTCCCTCCGTTCAATATCCACTCATAGAGTCGTTTCATCATTGCGGCAACTTGCGTGTCTTTATATTTGTTTTCGACTAACCTTTTTCCATTCTCTCCCATTTGGAATAATTCGGAAGAGGGTAAACCAAACATCTTCATTATGGCTTTCGCAATAGTTTGAGTGTCATTGTTTAACCAATACCCGCAATGGTAAGATTCCAAGTCCTGCCACGGTGTTCCCTGGCTGGCTATTACCGGCGTACCAACCGAAAGGGCTTCCGTGACAATCATTCCAAAATTCTCAAAGTCACTGGGGACACACAGAGCCGTCAGTGATGCTAATTTTTCAAATTTCTCACGTCCTGTGACGAACCCGGCAAATTCCACGTTCTGCATATTATGTTGTCGTACCTTGTCTTTCAACATCTGTTCATAAACATCATCCCCTTTGCCCATGATGACCAATTGGGCATTCTTAACCTTGTTGGCAAGCATTATCCATGCGTCCAACAAAGTCTCCACATTCTTTCGTGGATGTAAGCGTCCCAAGAAACCAATGCGTTTGACGCTATTCTCTCTCCATATCTCCCGAACAAAATCGGGTGTCGGTACAGGATTGGGAATAACGGCCACCGGATTTTTATATTTTAAGGCCCTATAATGTTCCATTTCCTCCTTACAAGTCGCATGGATGCAGGCTGCCGACCTTAAATCTTTACTGACACCACCCACGGCAAGCAATAGCTTCTTTTTCCACGAAGAACGTGCCAATGCCTGCGGATAAAGCATTCCGTGTGGAGTGATGATATAGGGTTTCCCTTTTCTGCGTGCGGCAACGCAAGTCTCATGATTGCAGTGCATCCACATCCCATTGGTGTGGTAAAGATCATAATCCGATTGACCGAGAAACTCGTTCATATTGGAAGAATATCCATAAGGCGTAATTGCATCATTGGGTAATGCTTTTATCCACTCCTCGCCATCTCCCATTAAGTCATTGGACTGAATTGTCATCAAGTCCACGTAGTACCCGATATTGTGCATTGCCGAAAGCAAATCGTAGGTACAAGTCGATGTTCCTCCACTATGTGCACCGAAACCAGCGATTGTTTGAAGTATCTTCTTCATCCGTTCAAAGATTTTCCTTTATCATATCATCCACCAAACGTTTGACAACCTTTTCTGGGGCATAATATTGGGAAGCTATCAATAACGAACATCTGCTCGCTTTATGCTTCCATTCCACTGATGAATGTAAAAGTTTAGTTATTAAACCTACAGCTTCTGTTGTTTTTGTATAGTCAAACACATATCCGTTTTGTCCGTTTTCTATTACTTCTGGATAATTACCTACATGCTTGGAAACTAACAAAGGCAGTCCACACCATAATGCTTCTATACATGTCAACGGGTTAGGGTCTGACAGGGATGGAAGAACAAAGAAATCCGCAATGGCATAAAGTTCCATTACTATATTTTGTTGTTGATACCCCAGTAAGCGAACATCGAGATTTGTCTTTTTAATGGTATTTTCAATCATTTCTTTATCAGGTCCCATACCAGGTACGAGCATTGTAACCTTATTCACATCATCAACTTGCTTTAGCAATTCAACAAACGTATGTATACCTTTTACCCATGCCAACCGTGCCGGAGTGATAAAAACCGTATTGCCATCGGGAATTTCCCATTTCTTCCGTAAATTATCCCTTTTTTTTCTCAGCTCCTGCGTAGTAGAAGAATAAGTTTGGCAATCTATCAAATTAGGCACGAAATGGTATTTTGCATCTTTCTTAGCATAATGCTCAATCATTTCTCGTGATAGCTTGCCGCTATACCAAAAACCTTCAAACTTTTGATAGATAAACCGTCTGATGAACTCGCGTACTTTTAGTTTCCACGAAGCATAATTCCGCTTCTCCTGAAAATGCGTTTCACTCCAAAAATAAATGGGATAATGTAGCTTTTTCCTTTGCGCAATAACCAGCCAATTTGTATAGAAGAAATAACTGCCAGCCATTACAACGATGTCTGGTTGTATCTCTTTTAGGTATTTTACAACTTCACCATTAAGATGATTGACTATAGGATATGTAAAATGCCGTCCTTGCATGAGGATTGCATAGTCAGACTTTACCTCTTCATAGTTCCAGTTATAACCATGCTCTACTTTTGTCATTAGAAGAACTGTAAATGTAACACCTATTGAATGACAGTAGTCATAAACCCTATCGTAAAAGCTCTTTCTATATGGGTTTATTTCATTGGTTACTAATACAATATTTCTTATCATATATTATAATTTTTCATTGCATTTCACACCTTCTCTTCTAACTATTCGGGCTGGATTACCCACAACAACGCAATTGTTTGGAATCGATTTACAAACAACAGAACCTCCTCCAATCTGAACATTATCTCCTATCGTGATTCCACCAACTACGACACAGTTGGTGAATATTGTTACGTTATTACCAATTATAGGGCGTTTCCCGTTCGATACTCCAATAGTACAATTTTGGAACACGGTAAAGTTTGCGCCTATACTTTTAGCATTGATAATGGTCGAAAAACTATGTCCAGGAATCATGCCCTCCCCAATTGAACAATTAGTTCCAATCGTAAATGTCTCATATGGACGAAGCAAAAAGGTGCAGAAATATTTCCAAAAGCCAATACGGTAATAAAATAGATTACGAAACTGCTTGTGGAAAACAAGCAACATCAGTAGTTCAAATGATCTGCCAAGTCTCAAACTGTTGATAGCATTGCGCTCAATGTCTTTTCTTAATTGATTCTTGAATATCAAGTAAAAGACAATATGGGGAAATAATCTTGGAATATTTAGAATAGTGAGAATAACCTTTACTGCATTCATAATTTGTTTTCTATTTTGACAAAGTACTCTTTCCACACGTCACTATTGAACCGCTCCTTTACTTCACCGGCTTGATTGGCATATAGCAACAACAGGGAACTCGGCATATCTGCAATTTCACAAAGGGATTTTTTAAGAGACTCCTTATCACATCCTACTTTAAAATACTTGATCCCGTTAATCTGTGCATAATGCAAAGTGGAAAGAATGATGCGGTTATGTAATAAGCCTTCTATTATCTTTGAAGGAAAATTACATTGGTTCTCCAGAGCTTCGGGATTACGGGTACTCAATAAGAACGGTGTATCATGGAGTATTTGCATATATTCAGCATGGCTAACCATGCCATGATAGATTATATTCTTGTGTTTGGTGGCATATCGTGCTACAAGTTCACGATTCGGCGCATTACCTGTTATATGCAACGTAAAATACGGCAATTCCGCAAAGACCTCAAGCAACATAGGCAGCATGGCAATATTGTCACTTAATGCACCTGATATAAGAAATTCGTTTTTTATTTCCTCTATTGTTGGATATTGAGGTGCGTCCATAGGTACCACCCCCGGCAGGCAAACTGAATTTTTACACGTGAACAAAGGCGAATGAGCCAAACAAATAGTACCGTTCACATGATTGGAAACCCACAACAAGAATCTGTTGAATAAATTCTTACTTGGCGTATAGTCAAGAATTATCACCTGTTGTTGTACACTGGGTTTTAAGAATTTTAGCAACATTATAAGGGTGACATTCAATATGGTGCAGTTGTAATACCATATGGAGGAATCACGGGGTATCTTCCTGAACAATTGAATGTTTTCAACAATCGGAGCAATTCGACTAAAAATGCCATTTCGCAAAGTTGAATAAACTAAGCCTTCGAATGTATCCACATCTCCTTTTACGAAAGTGGGAAGGATTGAATATATTTTGTCGAATCCCCCATTTTCAATAAGATTATAACTAAAGTTGCAAGATGCTACTGATAAATTATATTTAAGAATCTTATCATGCGGAACAATATTTGTAACGAATATGCGCTGCATCCACCTGTTATCTTTTTAGTATTTGTATAAATTCAAAAGGGACATCTGTAGAATCACCTAACACAATTTCTAATATTTCGCCATTGTATAGCGAAGAAAAATGGCGTTTGTTAAATAAAATAGGTATTTGCCCCAAATACCCCCCCCATGCGGAGAATGTTGAATCAGATGCAATTACAGCCTTTGTCTTAGAAATCGCCCACATATCAGCAAAAGCATTACCAAAAAAGACTCTTGTCACATTAGGTAATGAAATAATCGGGCGTAATTCCTCTTCTTTTCCATCAGAGAAAAGAATAAATTGTTGGCTTGGTATTTCCTTTTTAATCATAGAAATTACTCCTTTATACCAATCAATACTTACTCTACGATTAGCCGGATAATCTCCCAAACGAATATGTACTGCTACGTAATCTTTCAACTTGTTATCATTAACTAATTCTACAGTTTCTCGTTTAAGGATTTTATTGAAGTATTCTTGAACAAGTGGCATATCTTTATTTATCTCACCGAAAAAGTTTCCTAATTGATCTATTTTATGCACTGACTTTTTCTTGAAGAAAATGACAAAGAGCTTAGCTAATCCGCTTAAACCTACATCATTAAAAAGACTGTTATACATTCTCTTGTCCTTTTCATGTCGCAACAATGGACCGATACTGAATTTCCGCCATGTTGGTGCTACAAATATTCCATTGTTTTTACGTGCTTCAATATATGCTTTTACTGCAAGAAACATACAATTAGCTAATCCAGGTCCCCCGATACGGAAATAACCATAGTCTCTATTAGACAGAACAGGATAATAATACTCTCTATTTTTTTTCATATTCTTGATATGATGAAATGTGTGACTCTCAAAATTATATCGAGAAAACAGATATACACATGGAAATTCTTAATCAAACAAATCATAAGGAAAACAATCCATTAAGTCTTTTTGCATTTTGTTAAAGCATGGATTTATTTCACCTTGCATTGTCATCGCTTCTTCTATGTCATTTGCCAATGGATAGGTGTCACGTCCGGAGCTTTGATAATAGTCTTCATATTTGAAAGGAGAATCAGGAATATCATTTAGCCATACACATGGAATACCATAGGATTCTGCAAGAATAATACCGTGTAATGAAGAACTTATTACTTTTTCCGCACTTTTAATTTCCAATACAAATTTACGCCAATCACTTGTATACGTATCTAAGACATTATCAAAACGACTGGCATATTTTTCAAATCTGCTATGATGTGGGATGATGACCACTTTCCCTTTTATCGTGCTTACCGTAGGATTATAGAATACGGGTAACAGGATGGCCGGGTCGCCATACACTTCAGGACAAATATACCCTGCTTTTATAAGACATTTTCTCGTTTTGGGGCCACGGACAGCCCTCACATCCAGTTTGGCATTCTTTATGGGCAAAACCTCGACGCATTTCTCATTCATCAGCCCCGTACCCCACACGGTGGTTTTTCCACTTCCCACAAAACTTAATACACTTCCAATAGCTACAACTCTTCTTGTTTTGACAGAGAATGGATGTTTTACCCCCCCCGTTTTTAACATCTGTTTATATATAATTAAGGAAAGTAAATCTCCTACATTGTCTCCTGTAGATGGTTTCCAGTATAACAGATTGACTGTAAAAGGTTTGATTGGGCGAGAGGGGTTTCCTAAAACAAACCATCTGCTCATATATCTAACAACTCGTTCCTTCATTTTTTATCTAAGTAATCAATTATCCGGTTGTCAATAAACATGTCAAATTTGCGAGCAAACAGAGCCTTCGCCTTATCTATGAACTCGTGGTCATCCATATTCCATATAGCAGGGTGGCCGTTGGTATGTTTCCCGTTTTCATACCATTTTATCAAACGCAAGGCTGGATTGTCCATCTCTTTAGTTGTATTCTCAAATTGCGCTAACATACCATCTGGCAGTTTCAACCCATCCATCGATGATAACACTGTCTGAAAATAACTTTCTTCAGGAGCTGCAACATGATGGAATATATCATTGATGTTTGTGTCGTGCTTGAACACATTGATGATATGTTTGATTGCCATGTCGGGTAATATCCAGAAATGCGATCCTGCCGAATAGGTATATTCAGTTTCTTCAATCCGCTTTCGCGGTGAATAACGAAAACGAGTCATTGAGAAATCATAGATTTTAGGTAGGACTTTTGCGATTCGTCCATAAGAGGAATAATAAAGTTTGTTACCTAAGATGCTCTGTAACTTTTTTCTTAAAGATTGCGAGAAATAACTGTATCCTATGTTTTTCACCCATTTGATTCCAATTGAATAGGCATCATTTACCCCGTACATATCTATATATGCGGTAGGATAAGACTCATATAACTTCTTATATATATAATCATTATTCTTGATAGGATAATCCTGTCCTGTAAGGAGTACGTAATACATATATACTCCTTCAGTATATGCTGCATTCATTACGTTGTATGTTGCTTCCACAAGTGAGAAATCGTTAAAGTAGGTCTTCACTCTATTTCTTACCCAATGTACATGCGAACATTTAATCTCACTTTCAATAGGTAAAAATCGGTTAATATCACTTTTTGCATCTACATGAATATAGAAATCGAAACGTTTATCGTCTAAGCGTTTCAACAAATGCGAAAGTTGTTCAGGTGATTTATGTACTAAAAATAATATTGCTACTTCTTTCATACAATCTAAAATTATTATCCTTTTGTGACAGGCAAATCTTTGAGAGTTACGCTGTTTCTTATTTCTTCTAACTGTTGTCTGGTAAATCGTTGTTCTTCCGCATATAACTTTTTCTCGTGCGCAATGATTTCGTCTATTGTCCATTTGAGTTTAACTACTTTGGCGGGATTCCCTACCGCTATTGAATAAGGTGGAATATCTTTTGTCACCACGGAGCAAGCTCCTATAATAGCACCACGACCGACACATATCCCTGCAAGCAATGTCACATTAACCCCAATCCAAACATCTTCTTCTACAACTATATCTCCATAGACTGCATCTTCATTATTGCTGTTTAGGTATTCACCTATATGTTGGCGGTGATTGGATGTGACAACTACCAAGTTTTCAGAACATAGGCAACCTTGTTTCATGATAAATTTACCTCTTCCTGAAGTCATGATATTTGATTTAGGACCAATACGTACAAAGTCATATAAAAAGATATTACCCGGCTTTTTCAAATCACAGGGGCGGGCGATAGATGTATTCTTCCCATAATGACCAAATTTTGATGGATTCGGTCGTATATAATAATGTATAAATGCTCCAAGAGCCTTTTTTAATCTAAGCAGAAAATGCATATTCTTCGTCCGTTTGAATAATAAAAGGAAATAAAAGAGGTATTCCCCACCAGAAAACCCCAGCTGTTATAAATGGCTCATTCATCATGATAAGAAAAATTATTAATGCATAAAATAGTTTTTTCAAGCTAATTTGCACACCTATTAAAGGGGTATAGTACAGTATAATTCCCAATAGCCCTGTATACCGAAAAAGATTTAAAACACTACTGGCTGACTTAATACCACTTTGAGAGATAGATTCTCCAGCAAAGCCATATCCGAACAAAGTGTACATTATATTGTCAGAAAATAAATCGGACAAAGAAGTACCTAATCTGCCTTGGTCGTTGCTAATTTTTTCATAAAGAAAGTTTGTTTTAAAAAAGATGGTCAAGGCTATTAATAAGAAGGAGACTAATAGAATTGTTTTATTGTCGTTTCTAAGCCATTTGTCGGAAATGATAAAATATATGATATTGAAAGTTAATACAATATATCCACCAGTACTAAATGTGGTAATGACGGTGATTACAAATACCAACATTCGAACATACCATTCTCTGTTTCTATCGTTATGACCTAACAATTCAATAATTATAGCAAGATTTATAAATCCTTGAAATGCACCTGGCTCCCAAAACGGTCCACAATTTCTAAAGTTCAACCCATGTGAATTAAGGTTGTATAGTTGAGTATAGACGAGTGATGTTACTCTAAATCCGTTCCCTCCATCCATACTTTTACCAAGATCAATATATGGCAAGACACCGAAAATATGGTTATACGCAAAACATATCAGACTAAGAACGCTAAAGAAATAGATTATATCTGAATAATATTTAGTAAATTTTTTATTTACTGATAGTAAGACCAATATTCCTATTGTCACCTTCATGATGATATGTATGGCACTACTGAGTTCATATTCCTTAATATAATATCCGTGTAAAAGGAATAAGCATACCCATAAAAAAATATATATAAAAAACGTCTTATTAATAATTTGCTTTTGAATTAGCAAATATGACAATAGCCCGACAAATAAACCTGTCAGTGTGGCATAATATGGAAAGACAACATTGAAACCTGGATTTCCACTAATATTAATGGAAATAACAAGAAGCCAAAATCGCCAATCCGCATACCATTTTGTATCTAATTCACTAAGTCTCATAATATTCATTTACCAATAACAAGCACCCTCTACTTTTTGAGCGGATTGGGGTGTTTCCGCTTGTGAGGGTCTGACCCAATAATCATTATATAAGCTGCTGTAATTGGTGTACAGTTGAGGCAAGTTCTTCCAATGATAACCATCGTTGTCCCAACGCTTCCCTTTAATACCAAACAGCAACTGCGAACCTCCACCTATGTGAACTGCCTTTTTCCCCATGCGCTTGGCTGTAGCGGCAAGCGGCAGGCCGTAAGCCCCACAACCTAAAATACAGATGTCGAAATCAATCCGTGCCATTTCATCTTCCATCCATTTCAATGCCTCGAACCAATCTTTATAAGAGACTTCCGCTCCGGCGTTGGACTGAACGGCTTTCAATGTTTTCAATTCGAAACCGGGCAAAAGTTCCGAATTGTCGAACAGTTTTACCCTGCGGGAGTATTGCGCTTTAATTGTTTCTGTAAAAGGATGTACCACGAGCACCTTCTTGCCACGAAGCGCAAGTGTCCAAGGTTTTTCGGACCAAAAAGGATAAAGGCATTCTAAATGTACATTCACAACATCGCTTCTCAAAGGCATAAATTTCTCTGCATAATTGAAAGATCCAAGGATGTCGATTAACGGTATGTCTTGTAGGTAACGCTCGGAGAACCGTTCCAAAGTCTCTATCTCTTCGGGAAATATACCGGCATTGTTCCTCATAGACTTGAAGAATAATTTGTCCCAAATGGGTAGTCCGCAATCGTCCACCACATATCGGTAACATTTTGTAAGAAATACATTGGAACCATGCACTTGTAAATAGTTGCTCACGATGCCTATTTCTCCACTGCCAAAGCGTGAAATCATACAGGGGTTCTCTGCCTGTAGTGCATTCAGCAAAATTTCGTTTGCCCGATTACGGTCATACTCGCATTCTGGTGAGGCAAATGTTGGTCTTGCTATTTGCCGGTACACTTTTCTGAGCCCTTTCAAAACAAATCCGCTCATCTTCCAAATTCTGAATTAACATCTGTAACATTATCGTCCAACTGTTCCAACACATATACATTCTCTGTCGGATGTTCATTAAACCATCTTATCACTTGTGATTCCAATTTCGGTGAGAATATACGCTTCATGCCGCAGCATATCATTTTAGCGGGAGAGCCGCCTAACATTTGGTTTTCGCATTCCATTTGTGTAAAATCACGATTAATCAAACTGCTAGCACATACAATCGTGAAATCCTTAATGGCGGCACCTGCCAACAATGTACTTCTATTGCCTATCCAACAATATTTACCTATATAGATAGGCCGTGTGGTACGGATTATGCTTTTTTTGCTGCTGTTATATACATGATGGAAACCGCTGTTCATGATTGTTGTTTCAAAGGCAATCCTTGAATACTCCCCTATATGAACAGAACTTCCATTGCACACGATACGCACACCTTCACCTATATACGCATATTTTCCAAAACGCAGTTCTCCGGCTACCACTCTTACTTTGCAGTTGACAGAGATAGAGGCAGGACCCTCAAATACCATTTTGCTATCCTTTGAACCTAATTGAACAAAGCCACTATGGTCAAACAAGGAAAAGGAATCGGCGTTAACGCCGATTTTCACCATCCCCCGTCGGATAGGAGTGTTTTCAAATCGTGCTTTTCCGTTGAGCATGAAAAGCCTTACTTTTCCATAGATGAATATGGGAAACTTAACAGCCTCGTCGAAGGGCAGCGTGCGGAGATTGAAATAGACAGTACGCCAAAGACTAAGCCGGGGTTGGCTAAGCCGTGCCTCAAGGCTTCCTAAAATACGTGTTATTATGTTCATGATTGCTTTTTCTTTTAATGAAATTCATTGTCATTTTTCGCTCTTCCCGATTCATGCCCCAAAGCCAATAGCAAGGTATGCTGCTAATGAAGAATAGGCTTATCCCAAGAAGCCAATGGATAGAGAGAGAATACAACACAAATCCCAATAACACACTGTACAGTGTGACATTTACGCAACGTACAATCACTTTGGATGCGAATCCACCCAAAGACAGGGATATGTTTTTACTGCAATAATATAAATTGATGATTCCACCCAATATGCCTTTACCGATTATCAAGTTTATCAAAGCCCAATAAGGTTCAAACCCAAACAGACTAAACATGATGATGCTACTGAGAATCGGTAATATGTTAATAATGCCTTTGACAATACTGTATTCCTTGATGTCCCCTTGGGCTTGCAAGGATTGATAAAGGAAAACGGTCATCTGATCGACAAGAGTAGAGGTCATTATCAGGATACAAAATGTCGCAGTCCATTCAGGCACATCTTTCAGCCATAGTTCCAATACTTGTGATATGTAAAACATCATAGGTATACAGAAAAACGAAAACAGCAAAAACGAGAATTTACAACCCACGAATGTAATTTTCAATACATTCTCACGTTGATGTCCTCCTTCACTCTTAACAAGAACCGGTGTCACGGCTTTTATCATATTCATGGATATACCCATCAAGACTCCCGATAATTGGGTGGCAATCCCCAAGGCCGCATTGAGTGTCGTACCAAAATAATGATTGACAACGAGATTGATGCCAAATACGCTAAACATCAATGTGGTAATATTAAGCATATTCCACCCGGCAAAAGAGGTAAGTTCTTTTATCGTACTACGATTGAAATATTTTCGGAGTTCCTGCCGTTTACATTCCTTATAATAACGACTGCAATAATATTTAGTGACTACACGTAATATCCACGCTTCCAAAGCCATCAGAGTTGCATACATCACAAGCTGATCGTATGTGGCAAAATACACCGCTACGGCTATTCCCAATTTTACAAAGACATCGAAGATACCAATGAGAGAGTAAAAGCGCATATTCTCATGCGCATTCAGCACTCCGTCGTATGGCACAATCGTTATCGAATAAATGGTGCTGAAAACTAAACAGACATAAACGAACATGGCTACTGTTTCCCTACCGTCCGGGATGTTCAATACGCCATTAAACCAGACAAAGGAAGCCGCTATCAATAACAATGCAGACAACCCCGCTATGGCATAGTGTAGACAAAGCGTGTTATTAAAGATACTTTTTAGTTTTTCTTTATCACCTTCTCCCAACGTGTAACTGATGAACCGTTGGGTGGAGGTACTCATGGAAGCCGTGAGAAAGCCAAGCATGGTTATCGCACCGCCTACGACATTATATAGTCCATAGTCGCTTGCTCCAAGGGCCTGTAGCAAGATACGTGTTGTGAATATATTCACAAGAATACTTGCCCCCATGCGAAGATAGAGCCACATGGTGTTTTTTATAACACGTTGGGAGGTATTCATACGGGATGAGGTCACTAATCGTTGGATTATAACGATAACATATATCTATCGTAGGTCTCTGCTATAAAATATGCAATTTGTTCTACTGTATATTTACCCAATATAGGCATTTCCGGTTTTATAATCTCAGCGATATTATATATAAGATTGTCATCTTTTAATATCTGCTCAAAATGCCCTCTATGAAGTTGGTTTAGTCTCAACAATCTAATATATAGCATTACACAGTCTGACCATGTGCTTCGTTCCGTTTTGTTTTTTTTTATGATTCCAGTCCAAAAGACAATATTGCTTTTGTATAGACGTTCATATTCTTTTCTCCACAAATTTTCATCAAGACCGATAATTGGGATAGATATATGGGAATTCAGATACTTCGCATTTTTTCTAATAAATTGCGAGATGTCATACGCTACAGATTGTGTGGATTTACATCTGAGGAGCTCTGTGCTCTCCTTAATTCTTCCGGCAATCATATAAATGAGTTTGTCATCTACTCTATCAAAGCAAACATTCGGAATATTATATTTAAAATTAATCATCACTAACTTCTGATAAAGAATTGATGATTTCGCCCAAATTGACTCATAGTTATCACAATCGCAAATGTTTGGAAGATAATAGTGATATACGCTTTCTATAGCTTTGTCGTAAGGATTGTCAAGAATGCTATCAAGCATATTTTGGGATGTTAATCCAAAATAGACTTTACAACCATCTGAAATACTCGAAATGCAATATTTTATAGCTTCATATACACCACGTTCTTTCTCTATTTTGTCAAAATATTCGGCGGTGTTATGCAAGAATGATTCAAAAGTTTTGTAATGTTCATCGTTTGCCATTATCCTGAAGTGAACTTCTGCTTCAGACATTTTCGTGTGCTCATCAATCATTGCTGTCAGTGAACTTAGAATCGTCTTTCTAAGAATCTCAGATGTATCTATTCTTTTTGCATCTCCTTTTAGGCATTCGGTAACAGATGCTCGCAATGCCGCACCGATTGCCTTGTCGATACCAACCATAGCTTCAGTCGATATTTTATCAAGGTAACTTACCATATGATCCACCCCCAGGTCTTGAGAAACGTCACATTGGAGAATCTCTTTCACATTGTCCGCAACATTTTCAGCAAGCTGGTTGGAGATATGTTCGATACCATTACCCAATTCACTTTTGACCATTACAACAGCAGCGTCCTTTACGCTTTGAACCAGTTGGTCTTGAACATTCATTTTGCCTTTCTCTATCTCCTCAATACATTTCAGACCTGCACTTCTTGTTAGGAAATAGGTAGTAGCACCATTGGCAAAACAACCTAAGGGAACCCAGTTCAATATTGTTTTTGCGATTACAGTCCCCTTATATGTTAGCCGGGCTATGGCACTGGCTATATGTATATTTTTAGCTTTTCGCTCATGAATACCATATACGTTGCATATCTCTTCAATCATCATAGTTGTCAACCCAGTTAGGGCTACAGTGTCAGCACCAAATTGGCCTCCAAATGCACCGACTGTCACTGCGGTACCGGCATGATAAACACTATAATTATCAACGATTGCTAATGCTTTTTCTCTTTTTGTCATACTCCCGTTATTTTTTTCATAAGTCCTCAAATTGGGGCTTAGCACTACCTTTTTATAAGGTCTTTACTCTTAGGAATTCCAAATTGTAACTTGTGCTATAGAGTGCTAACTACTCGATCTCTTCTAAAAAATAAAAAGATGTATCTCTTAAAAGACACCTTCTTTTCATGCAACAGGCTTCGATATCTAACGAAGCCGCTTTCGTTTTCTCCTCCTCTATAAGCCCTCCACGGCCGCTTCCATTTCCGTTTCCTATTGGCGTATCTTTCGGATATCAGGGAGAACAGGTTCTAGCTTTTTGATTCGAGCATCCGATTACCACAGCTCGGTCCTGAACATCTGTTCAGGGCTGGTTTGTGGTATTTTTTTGTATATGTTTGTTTCCAAGGCGGCAAGGCCGTGTATGTCACTGCCTGCCAAGTCGTAGAAACCGTTTTTTATCAACCATTCGGATTTCTTCCTTACCCCAGTGCCGTATGAGCCGACCCATGAGAAAAGGTTGAGTTGGAACTTCACGTTCAATCCTTTCAGTAACCGATAGTCCTTCTCGTTCATGTAATTGTATCGTTCGGGGTGTGCTAATACAGGTGTATATCCTTTCGATTTGATGCGGAGCAGGATGTTGCTCAGCTCCATCGGGGGATTGAAGTAGGAAGTCTCCAGTAACAAATGTTTCCCGTTCTTGCCCAACGGTAACAGGTCACCCTTCTCCAACCGTTCCTCAAACAGGTTATCAAGCATGTTCTCTGCGGAAAGATGCAAGACTATATCTCCCCGATAAACGGCTTTCAGTTTCTCGAAACGTGCTTTCAAGGAGGCTGTTGTGTTGGGCATGTCCTCCATGATATGTGGTGTCAGCCAAACTTCTTTCACACCCAATTCCTCATAAAGGGAAAGAATTCGCAGGGTTTCCTCCACCGTCTGTACGCCATCGTCCACTCCGGGGAGCAGATGGCAGTGCCAGTCGGTGAATCCTTGGAAGATGCCACTGTCAGCAAGAATGATACGCTTTCTGAAAGGCCACATCTTTCTGTTTACTCTTCCTTCGTATATCCGGCGTATCCGTAATGGTAGCCGTACTTGTAACCGTATTTATACCCGTACTTGTATCCGTATCGTCCGCTGCCACCGTCCGTACCGTTCAGGATGACAGACATGTTCTTGTATTTCCTGTTGGTATAGAACCCTTCTATCTCCGGCAACATGGCGCGGTCAAGCAATCCTGCACGGACAATGAACAGGGTAATATCTACCCATTTGTTGATGATGGTGGCATCGGCCACGATTTCCACCGGCGGGCAATCGATGAAGATGTAGTCATATTCCTTGCGCAGATCGTTTATCAGTTGCTCCAACCGTTCTGCGAACAGCAGTTCGGTTGGGTTGGGTGGTATCATGCCTACGGGGATGATATCCAGCTTGGCATCGTCCGCAGGTTTGCGGACGATTTCCCGCCAGGTCTTTGTCTCTCCGATAAGGTAATTGGAGATGCCTTCTTTCGGTCTGCCCACATACTCGCTGAGCGAACCTTTACGCAAATCAAGGTCGATGGCAATCACTCGCTTACCCTTGATAGTGAGGCTGGTGGCGAGGTTAAACGTGATAAATGTCTTGCCACTGCCCGGATTAGCCGAGGTGAGCATGATTACATTCGACTCCCGTTCCTTGCCCACGACAAACTCCAGATTGGTGCGTACCACACGAAACGCCTCGTTGATGACATTGCGGCTCTTTTCTTTAACCACGATTGCGCACTTATTCCCTTTTGTCTTTGTTTTGCGATCGTACCATTTGCTCTTCTTACGGAAGGCAAGCGGTATCTCTCCCACGAAGGGAATGGTCATATTTTCCAGATCCTTACGGCCACGGACAACGGTATTCATATTCTCACGAATGAAAATGATGACCACGGGAATGAGTATTCCCAGAGCGAAAGCCACCAGTAGGATATTTTTCTTTACCGGTGCGGTGGGAATCATACCGCCACCTGGCATGGTGATGATACGGGTGTTATAGGCGGTGAATGCCTGTGAAAGTTCGTTCTCCTCACGTTTCTGCAACAGGTAAAGGTAAAGTGACTCCTTCACCTTCTGCTGCCGTTCTACCGAGAGCAGGTACTTGGCCTGCTGCGGATTGGACGCAATCTGCGAGGTGGCCTGTCCACTGTAACCCCGCTGACTCTTTATCTGGGCATTTAAGGTAACCAGCTGGTTGTCAATGGAGGTGAGCAATGCGTTCCGCATAGCGGAGAGGGAAGCATCCATCTCCATCACCAACGGGTTTTTCTCGCTACTGTGTGACACGAGGCTGTTGCGCTCCAACAGTTTGCTGTTGTACTCGCTAATCTGTGTGGTGATGCCCGGATTGTCTATGCCGGAATTGGCGGGAAGCAACTGGGAGTCGTTACTCTTATTCGTCAAGTAGTTGCGTATATAGCGTGCCATGTAGACCTGGTTGTCCAGTTCCTTGATGGCGGCTTTCGCCTCACTCGCCTGCGCCATGTACATGTTGGCGGCGGCCTGTACGTCGGGCAGCAGATGCTCGCTCTTGTAGGAGGAGATGTCATCGTCCACGTTGCCCAATTCGCCCTCGATCACACCGAGGCGGCCGTCGATGAACTTCGAGGTACTAATGGCTATCTGGTTTTTATCCCTCACCCAGTTCTCGTTATAGACAGCTATCAGGGTGTTCAGCACGTCCTCCGCACGTTGGGTGGAGACATCCTTGAATGACAAGGTGATGATGTTGGATTTCTCATCGGTCTGCGACACGACCAGACTGGAACTGTAAGCGGAGGCGGCACTACCAAAGGGCAGGCGTGACACATATAATTGGATATCCATGTCATCCGTGTAGTAAGAGGTCGGGGTGACGATGATTTTCCCGATGCCACTTGGTATGGTATCGCCCAGATTTCCTTTCAATTCCGTTTCGCCGACGCTCTTGCCGTTCCGCTCAATGTCGGATAAAGTGACCTTGCCACCTTTCGACAGTTGCAAGGTGAACGTGGCGGATTCGTCCTCAGGCAGGTCGCTGATACTGACGCTGACGGGGAGCTGCCGTCCGTAAACCGTCTGGCGGTGGAAACGTCCGGGTACTTTATAATCCATGTCCAAATGCAAGCGTGAGACCACTTCCCGCATCAGGTCGGGTGACTGCAACGTGCCCATCTCGTTGTTCACATTGGTATTGCTTGTGAACAGGCCGAAATCGGAGAACGTTTCCATGTCGGTGGAGGCGGACTTCCCTTTGGAATCGTCCTTGATAAGGATGGAGGCGGAACGGGTGTATACCGGCGGTGTAGTGAGCAGATACCAGACGGCGATGCCGAGACAGACGGCCAATGAGACCACAAACCAGTGCCATTTGCCAAGGCAGAGGTAAAATAAATCCTGTATTCGGATGAAGTCCTGCGGACTTTGTGCGGGTGTATTTCTTTGTTGGGTTACCATTTCTTGAATGAGGAACTAACAATAATGATGATTTTATTATTTGAATATTAATACGCTGATGGTAGTCAGCAGGGATGCCAAGGAAATCCAGAATGAGGTGCTGCGTACGTTATTGCCGTTGACCGTGGACTGGCGTGCCTTGGTGTCGTTAGGTTCGACATACACCACGTCATTCTGTTGCAGGTAATAGACCGGCGAGGAATAGAGGTGGTCTGCGGAACAGAGGTTGATGCCATAGACACGTTGCGTGCCGTTCTCGTTACGCAACACAAGGACTTTTTCACGTTTACCATATATGGTCAGGTCACCGGCCTGGCTCAAGGCGTCGAGGATGGTGAGGTGATCTTTGTCGATATTGTAACGTCCGGGACGGTTCACCTCACCCATGACATTCACGCTCAGGTTCATGAACTCCACCGTGACTACGGGATCCTTGATGAGGTCGTGCGATTGTAGCTCCTTTTTTATATAGACCGCGACTTCCTCACGGGTCATGCCTTGCACGTGGAGCCCCCCCAGTACAGGGAAGTCGATATCACCCTTGGAGTCCACCGTATAACCGGACACTCCCCGGTTTGTCCCCGATGAACTTTCCTGTCCCACTTGCTGGCTGACGATCGGAAGATTGAACAGGTTGGTCAGCCTCAAATCCTGGCTGTTGACCAAAATGGATAACTTGTCTTTCGGTTGGATCTTGATTTCCATCGGTGCGGCAAGCGTCAACTCGCTCTCACCGGGACGCAGATCCTGGAAGTAAGAGATTTCCTTGGATGTGGAGCATGCGACTAAGACTAAGACCGATGCCGCCACAATAATGATTTTGTAAAATTTCATTGTATTTGATAAATAACTATAGTTTCTTGTTGATTCGATTTATTTTCCGGGTCAACCATAGATTCACAGCTATCCATATTAGGATATCAGCAAGCAGGAGTTGAGTCACGCTGATACAGGTTGACAACAGGATGTTGCACAAGGTGAAAAACACCGATACGGATACGATGGTAATCATTACCGTACGCTGCCGCATCCCGATGGCAAGCAGCTTGTGGTGGATATGGTTCTTGTCGGGCAGGAACGGGTTCTTGCCGTTGCGCACCCGGTGGAGATAGACCCGCACCACGTCGAAGCAGGGTATGATGAGGGGCGAGTAAGCCAATACGAACACATTGGGCAGACCGTCCGATGTGCCTTCTGGAAAGCACCGGCAAATTTTCAGGCTGAGTATACAGAGCATCATGCCGATAGTCAAACTACCCGTGTCTCCCATGAATATCTTCCTGCCGCGCTTGGCATCGCCGAATACATTATAATAAAAGAATGGAACGAGCACACCGAGGGTGGCGAAAGCGAGTATGGCATAGATATACTCATATGCCATGAGAAATATCACCCCGTAGAAAAGCATCGCCACGCCGCACAGTCCGGAAGCCAGCCCGTCAATACCGTCTATCAAGTTGATGGCATTGATGATGAACACCACGGCTAGTACAGTAAGTGACCAACCCATCCATTCGGGCATATTATATATAAGGAATAAACCGTGCAGATTGTTGAGCCACAGCCCTCCGGCGATGATCATCAGCCCACAGGCTATCTGCACCACGAACTTGGCACGGTAACGGATGCCTATCAGGTCATCGGCCATACCGACCAGATAGAGTACCATGATGGAACAGAATCCGAAAGTCAGGGAACGGCTTTCCGAGACAATTCCACCCAGCATGTCGCCGTAGCCCAAGAGCTGGCACATACCGAGCAGCAACGCAACGGAGAAGAACACGACCGGCTTGAAGGCGATACCGCCCAGACGGGGAACGACTCCCTGGTGGATCTTGCGCTCGTCGGGCATGTCGAATAGGTTCCTGCGGAAGGAAATCAAAAGGATCTGGGGAATAAGCACCCCTGCGGAAAGTGCGCACACGATAAATACCAAAATTGAATTGACCGTCCAGAATAAAGAAGGAGCGGAAAGATTGGAAATGAAAGCCATAGGCAGTTCTGTCAGGTAAGTTGTATATACTCGGGATCGACCTCCACCCCCACGGCAAGAAATCCTTTCAGTTCGACGAGCAGGCGTTTGACCTTGGAACCCCGTGTCGTGAGCAGGCTTCCCTCGTATCCGTTGAGCGGCCCGCCCACGATGCGAATCTTGCGTCCGTACATGGCAGGAGTAATCTCTTCCGGCAGGTAATATTTGGGGGATTCGGTGGCATTCACGGCACGGATGAAACGTTCCATGTCCGCGTCGACAACGACCATCGGCTCCCGCCAAGTGTTGCGTAACCAACGGAACTGAAGGGTCGGGGTCTTTTTCACAACCGTATCAAGGTTCTTCCGTGTCTCATGCACGAAGAGCAAGTCTTGTATGAACGGTACCTCCTCACGGACACGCACCCCCTTGCGGGTGACCAAGTGCCATTTCATGGGGACAAAGACTTCCATCTTCTTCCCATCAAGCAGTTTATAGGCGGGCAGTTTTGCGTTCGTCCTTTTCAGGTCGCGCATCACGAACCACCGTACCTCTTCCTCATTCTCTTGGGATGCCATTATTTCGCTTCAGGACAATATTATCAATCCTGCACGATTGTAAATTTCTCTACCAATCAAGCAGTTACAAATATGGTTCGTAAAAGTTCGGGATTTCATCCCGTTCTTGCTCCATTGTTTCGTTCTCATCAGAAACTGGCGTTTGTCCGCCCTTACATCGGGCAGACTTTCAGGCGAGTTTGCGCCTGTTCTTGTTGCACTTCTCTCCGTAAGAGATGAATAACATGACATCTATGAACAAAACAGCCTGATAATAAAGACTTTGATTTCTCGTCAAATCCTATCTGCTCAACAAATCGTTTTGCAGCTTCAGGAATCATACCATTCCGTATTATCTTTTTTTGCTCATTTTTGTAGTCGTTTTCAATATTTTATGTAATTTTGCACCGTGTTATTCATCTCTTACGGAGAGACCATAATTCTTGCTCAACATTATTATTATCCTTGAACATTCCCGCATCCATGACTATTCCCTGAACAAGTATTCCTTGTTTAGAAAATTCCTTTTTTGCACTTCTCTTTTCAAGAGATGGGTTACCTTGTAATTATTAATTTAATTATTTAAATATCAGGTAATTTTTATACTGTTCTTCTTTATGCAATCTGCTTTTGCTCAACAAATGCCTCTTTTCGCTCAACCGTTTTTTTGGGGCATGAAACATATTTTTTATCATTTATGGGGTGTTTTTCTATATTTTATGTAATTTTGCATCAAGAAATTCATCTCTTGAAAAGAGAGCGTCCATTCGCTCAACATGCTACTCCCTGCATAAGGACTTTAAAATCAGACTATTCGCTTTATCTATAGTGGCAGTGTCCAATGAGGCCAGATAGATCCTTGTAGTGTTTTCCGAATCATGTCCCATACCTTCGCTGATTACGGAGATCGGAATATTCTTACTCCGGGCTGCGCTGGCCCAGGAATGGCGCGCGACGTAATGGGTCAGGGGAACGGACAAGCCCAACTCTTTCCCAATGGCCTTCAAATATCTGTTGACACGATGGGAGGCATTGATATATTGCTTCCTCTCATCCATACCCGGCTTGGCGATGACGGGAAGAAGGTACGGGGACTCGGGAACATTGTAACGGTTCACGATCTCCTGCATGCACGGCTCCCATTTTACAAAAAGTTGTTGCCCGGTTTTCTTCCGCCGGTACGTGAGGATACCGTTAGCAAGATCCTTCTTCTTTAAGAATGCCATATCGACCATGGACATCCCCCTCGTATAAAAACTGAAAAGCAGCATGTCCCTCGCAAATCTTTTGGCCGGATGCAGTGACAGGTCCAACGTCCTGAGCTGTTTTATCACACACAGGGGGACGGCCCGCTTCGTTGTCCTCTCGACTCCCGTATAGACATGTTTGAAGGGGAAGCGCTGGGTGACGAGTCCCTTCTCCACGGCACGGTTGTAGGTGGCACGCAAAATACGCATGTAAAAGGATATCGTGTTCATGGAGATTTCTTTAGACCTCAGCCATGCCTCGTATGCGGTCATCAGATCGGAATCCATATCTCCTAATGCTACGTCCTTTCCATCCATGAACCGTATGAAACTGTTGAGCGTGGACGTATAGGTCTCAACGGTACGTACCTTTCCCATACGTCTCAGGCCGTTTATGACCTCCCGCATAAAAACGAGAAAGAAAAGCCCGCGATGCTCGCCGTGAAAGGCGGAGGTTACGTCATCGGCGGTGAAAGCGCCTCCCTTCCGTCTCAGGGCTGTGATAACATTCTCCAGCCGGTCGGTATCCTCCGCTATTCTTTTATCCAATAGCAATAGATATTGTCGCCTGTCCTCATCGGATGGCGTGATGACAATCCGGGAATGCCGCTTGCTCCACTCGGCTGGAAACAACTTGTAGGAAGTGTTGATCTGCCTTGCCACACGTCCGTGAATCACTTGATAATAAACCGTGCCCTCTTTGCCGTCCACGGAGGAGGGTCTGAACTTGACTTTTACTGTAGCCATAAACTCTCTGATTTAAAATTTTACAGGATGCAAAATTATCAGATACAATCCTTACCTGATTACGCAAAATATTGTATTTCAGAGAATAAGAATCTTGTAATGACTAAATATAAAAAAGGGGAATATAATGCCGCTTTTTGCCAGAAGGAAAATGCTTTACTCATTGGATAGGGGGGCGTGGAATCAGCCCTCCTTCGTCCATAGCTGGTTTTGAGATGTTTATGCGGTAGGAAACACTTGCTTTTATCGCTGGCTAAATGTATATTTGCAGCGTTAAAATCGTTCTTTGATTAATGCAAAAGAAAACTGAATATAGTAATTCGCTCGTTTCTAAATCGTTACCTATAAATAGAATAGGGTGTTATAAATAACTGTTTATCAGTTAGATATAAATTTTACTATGTTTCCCCACATGGGGGCTGAGCCTGATGCTGCACTTAGCCTTCTCTCCGATACGTTTCAGACTGTCCTCCATGCTTCCTAACGCACCGACAGGGAAAACCTTGTCCGGAGAATCCTTGAACTCGTCAACTCCCCTGTACCTTTCTATCAGTTCAACGGCTATCGGCAGAAGTTTGACGACATAGGCGGCTTTTGTTTTTACACGATTCCCGATCAACCACACACCTCCATCCTGATCGGTATGCACATTCTTATAGCTTAACGCCTTCAGATCGGCATGAGCCAGACCGCTGAAACACATGAAGACAAACATGTCCCGGATAGCCTGCTGGCGTTTATAGCTCAACTTTACATGTATCACACGCTGAAGATCCTCCTCTGAAAGAAACGGACGCTTCCTGTATTCCGGCTTACATTCGAACTTCTTGAACGGATGTTTGTGGATCCACCCTTCATCCATAGCCAGATACATGAGCCATTTTAAGGTGTTGATACGTTCAAATGCCGTTGACTTGGCCAAACCCCTTACCGAAAGCATCCAGTTGTAGTAGTTCTTGATAAAGTCGGTATCCAACGACATCAGGGGGACATCGTCCGTTCCCATCTTATCCTTCAAATAACATTGCAGACAGTTGTATTCACATACAAGTCCCTCATATGTACTTTGGGCCTTAGTCTTCCCGATCTGGTTCTTGTAATCCTGAATCTTGATATTGAAGATTTCCATCAGGGAATGGATCTCCTCTCCAAGACCGGTATAACGGTCATATACTTTCTTTGCCGTGACAAACGTATCGTGGTCGCAAATATACTGATAGTGTTTTCCTATCCGAACCTTGATATTCTCCAGCTCCCTGTTCAAGCGTCTTGCCTCTTCCGATTTCCCCTTCGCACAGTTTCCCTTTGCATCCCATAGGGAAATGGGCACATCACACTTACAGCTGAAACTTGCAGTCGTACCATTGATTGTTATTCGTCCCATAACCGGAACACGACCGTTTTTAATAGACTGGTTCTTGGTGTAGAACAGAACTTTAAAAGTACTCCTCATAACTCAATTATTTTTGTTACAAAATTAATAATCATTGAGTTATCTGAGGTTATGCAAAACAGTGCAAGGCATTGAAAAATAATCCTTTAGATGTTGTTAAAAGGCACATTGGTCGAGGTAACGATTAAGTAACGAAACTCACGACCAAATGTGCTTTTTTTTAGCATCGTTTTTCCTGCCGTTAAAAAGGAAGCCTGTAATAACAAGCTGATTTCAAGCAATATTGCGCTTATATGTTACCTTTTTAAAAAATCCTTGCTTTTCTATAGAAAAGCTCGTTATCTCCCTATATGCCAAAGGAATGAGCGTTTCTGATATAGAGGAAGAGATGCGTGAGATTTATGAAATAGAGCTCTCTACATCTGCCATTTCCATCATTACCAACAAAGTTAATCAGGCGGCCCAGGAGTGGCAGAACCGCCCCCCTTGATCCTGTTTACCTGATAGTCTGGATGGACGGTATCGTCTTCAAGGTACGGGATAACGGCAAAATCATAAACAAGACCGTTTATCTTTGTGTCGGGCTGAAACAGAACGGCTTGAAGGAGATTCTTGGCATGTGGGTCGGCAAATCGGAAAGTTCTTCTTTCTGGATGGGCGTTCTGACCGATTTAAAAGCCCGTGGAGTGCAGGATATCCTGATTACCCGTACCGACAATCTGAATGGATTTACGGATACCATCCGCACCGTATTCCCTCAGTCATCCACTGCTGAAAACGGTTGATATCCGTTCACCCAAAACGGGGATATCCGTTCACTATTCATACTCTTTACTTATGGCGATGCAAATTTATTGATTTTCATCTGTAATGCTACAGCTTGAACGCTTTTTTTGACGCAAACTGCAGCCTGATAACTCGAAGCGCACACTGGTATGCACCAGTCTGTCTAAGATTGCATCAGCCGCAGTCGTGTTGCCTTTCATCACATCATACCAGTTGGTAACCGGCAGTTGGGATATGATGATTGTAGCTTTCTGTCCATGGCGGTCTTCTATAATCTCCATAAAGTCAAGCAGCTGTTGCCCGTCTAGCACTTTCATGCCGAAGTCGTCCAATATCAACAGGTCAGTCTGTGCCAGTTTGGCGAAGAAACGATGCAAGGTACTGGATATGCGGGCAAGGCTTATTTCTTCGAAGAGGCGGTACAGGTTATAATAGGCGACCTTAAATCCGTTCATGCAGGCCTGATGACCAAAAGCCGTACCTAGCCAGCTCTTGCCGGTTCCGGCAGCGCCCGTAATCAGTATGGACACACCATTTTTCACATAGTCACAAGTGGCGAGATTGAGAACTTTTTGCTTGTCCACGCCACGTTTGCTATCATAGATGACTTCACTTATGGAAGCCTGATATCGGAAGCGGTTTTTTTTATCAAGCGGGTGTTACGGCTTTGGTTCCGGTTATCCAATTCAACCTGTATAAGCAGTTGCAGACCGTCTTTCAAGGAGAGCGACTCTGCCTGTCGCGTCTCCTGCATGGTTGCCCAGTAATGTGCCATTCCGGGCATCTTAAGGTTTCTTAGCGCATTAATTATTTCATCCATGGTTATTTGTTTTGGCTGTTAAAAATCTTTTATTTAAACTGTGCCTTACCGCGGATATTAGAGTGTTCCGGAGGAGCAAAGGAAGATGAAGGCTGCCCGATGCCGGCACACTTGCTTTCCACCAGTGAACGGATAAAGCGATAACTGCATCTGTCTACCTTCAGAGCTGTCTCGCAGGCTTTCTGGAAAACAACCGGATCGCTGCTTCTCTGCAGGTTTAAAAGCCCGTCGCAGGTCTTGTAATGAGTTTCCGGTGGCATGAGGGAAGAATAAAATATACGGCGGATTACATCTCCAAGTATGCCGGATACACGCTCGGCACGCTCTATATATGATTTTGCACTCAGCCCTCTGTATTCCCGCGAGTTGCTTGCAAGATGTTCCTTTACGATAGTATACCTTCCCCTGTTGTAATCGCGTATGTGAGTAGCCACAAGTTCACCGTCCACATATACTTTTACCAGTGTGCACGTATATGCGACATGTGCGGTTTTGGATATATGTTGATACGGTACGGTATAATAATGCTGATCACGGCCGAGATAAATACAGCAGTTGGATGACACCTTCAAGTCGGTATACGACACAATTTCAAAATCCCTGTCAGGCAAAGGCATAAGATTTGGCTTATCTACGGCAAGGAACCGTTCCTCGCGCGTGTAAGGATGCTTCTGCATACGTTTCTGGTTGTGCGCTTTCATTTTGAGGGAGGCTGCCCGATTAAGTTCTTCCAATGAATAAAAGGTCTCATTACGGAGTTCAGCAAACACACGCATATAGACAAGCCTTACGGTTCCCTCAACGTTACTCTTATCCTTAGGGTGTACAGGACGTGCAGGAACGATGAACGTGCCATAATGATTGGCCATATCCTCCATTACACGGTTAAGCGACGGCTCATATCTGTCGGTCTTGATAACGGCTGCTTTAAGATTGTCAGGGACAAGCATCTTCGGTACGCCGCCAAGATGTTTCAGGCATTGCGTTATGGCATATACAAAGTCTTCTGTACGCTGTGAACGTACGAAGAGGACATAGCCATAGTCGCTTGCAGGCAGAGTGGCTACAAATGCCTGACACCGGACGACCTCGCCGGTTTCCATATCAACGTATCCCATGGTATCACCGGCAAAATCAAGGAAAAGCTTTTCGCCGCCTGTACGCATGTCGGCAAGTATGGTGGATGGCGATTCCTTCTTGGCCTCTGTATTCTGATTGTAATGAAAACGGAACTGTGTCAGGCTGTAGTGGTCATCAGGATGTTCATTACGGTATTCCTCCCAAAGCAGCTTCAGTGTGACATGCTTGCGCTTCATCTCTTCCTGAAGATATGGAAGAAGGGCTTTGAATGTTTCAAAACGCTTGTCGCTATATGCAGGATTACCGCCCTTGAGGCGGTGCTCAAGAATGGGGGCATCCAGCCTGATTAATTCATCAAGGCTAAGACTGTCAGCATTGACTTTATTCATGTAGTTGTTCACTGTCTCCTTGCTCATGCCAATTATATTGGCAGCTTTGCGGTTGGAGATTCCGCTCTTCTTTAATAGAAGAAGTTGTTTGATTTGGCTCATATTCTTACTTTTTCCTGCCATAGTCGTATCGTATGAAGATTATTTTCTGCATACAAGATACAGGAAAGAGTATAAAAGTGAACGGACATGCTCCGTTTTCAGAATGTAAATAACTGATTATTGTATTATTACATTCATATCTCTGAACGGATATACTCCGATTTATGTAGAGTAAAACGGATATTTTATCGTAATCCCAAACCACTGAACGGACATGCTCCGTTTTTTTTGCGATTTTGGACCTTTTGGACAAAAATGAACGGATTTACTCCGATTTTTATGCCCTTTTCAAGCCCATTTTAGCAATAATTGTGGGTGGATTAAACCGTTCTGATTGGGTGGGTATGCTCCGTTTTCAGCAGAGGAACAACTGGGATGATCTGACTGTTTTCTTCCAGTTTCCGCTGGAAATCAGAAAAATAATCTATACTACAAATCTTATTGAAAACCTGAACGGAAAAATCAGAAAGTACACGAAATCAAAGCTTTCATTCCCTACGGATGATGCAGTCAAAAAGACTGTGTATCTTTCACTTATGGAGATTGAGAAGAAATGGACACAGCCGATTCATAACTGGGGCTTGATTATGAATCAATTTATGCTTATTTTTGAAAACAGAATTCAGATATAAGAACAAACTTACTGCTGAATCCTGTTTCCATTTACACAAAATTTTAGACAGTGTCTCAAAGAGATCTAATACAATTTGGGACAATGTCTAACGGTACTCAAAATGAATTTAGCATAGTTCTTTAATACCTTACAACATGTATCTTTATTAGATTTAAATCGACTTTCATCATATAGTCTCATTTTCACTTTTATCTTTCCATTATCTGTTATCCATGCAGAACCACCAAATTGACATCCAATCATAGTTGTTCCTATTTGCTTTTCGAAAAGTAAAGGCCATACCAAAGATAATTGATGTTGTTTCAAAGCGGTTAGCAACTCTTTTTTCCTTACTAACAGTTGGTTTCCGCTCTCAAATTTAACAGATGGATCAAAAGCTATTACCTGCCCATTTATATCAACGTATTCTCCTTCTTTTTCTCCATCTTTAAGATTTAATATGCTATAGAGTAGTTTATTGAGTCTATAGGCCGACATTTCTCCTTCAAATGAGTATGGACGATATCCAATTTGGTATAAAGTTTTGGGGCTATTAAACTCTTTCCAATCATCCATCATTGTTCTTTTCACATACTCTCTGTATGAGGCAGACCTATAGTAGTCTTTATAGAAAAGACAATATATATCATTCCTATATTCCGGCATATCTCTACTTTGTGTTCCTTTCTTATGAATCAACTTAGCAACATTATTTCTATTTTTTCTATGTACTGTGTATGCTTGAATAAACTCCCATAGTCCAATTTCATCTTCATCTATGGTTAAAGTTGACGATTCAGATGTGATAGTATTATATCCGTATAAGACTATCCACTCTTCTCCTTTGTCATCCTTGACGATAATAGACTTACTCACTAATTCTTTAGACATACCTTCATTACTTGTTAGCCATTTTTCCTTGTGCTTTACTTTAAATGATATATTGTTTACATGTGTCCACTCTAAAGGTTCATACTTCGGAATCAGATTGTCTTCGTTGTAATAATTGAAAAAAGTATTTGTAGTGTCAATATCTCGTACATTCGGCTCCCAGGTTCCTTTACATTGAACATTTTTGTTGTTACTTTCCCATGATCTCATTTTGTAATTATCTTGGAGAAGACCTAAAATTTCATATAAAGTTATCCACTGGAATTTTTTCCCAAATCTCTCCATTACAGGACGGTTACCTCTGTACAACTTGTTAATAATGTAATCATGCTGTTTATAAATATTAGCATTGAATTTATACTTTTCAAAAATAATATATAGTGCATAGTTTCTTAAGAGGGATGCGCTATAGCCCTCACAATCTTCCCAGCTACGCAAATATGCTTCAAAAGTATATCTCCCAAAATCTCCATAACCACATACTCCATTACTGTATTCGGTTTCCATACTACTAAGTATTTTATTTTGAGTAAAAACAGTCTTCTTATCAAATCCCATTGTCTCATCAAGATGATACTTACTTTCAACTGTTTCTCTTTTAGGGCATTGATTGAAGTTAAAATTGACTCCATACGGTGGTTCTATTTTCTTAATATTAATGCCATCAATAGGTGTACATTGATTAATAAAATCTATTGCACACCTTGCATAATCACGCAATAAGATATCAGGTCTCACTATTGGGGTATTAAAGACTGCCTCAAATACTTTTTTGCCTAGTTCCACTGATTCACAACATTTACCTCTATACACGCATCCATGAACAACTGCATATAGACGTTGTTGTATATAAGGATCATTCACATCATTAAAGAAATCTATAAGACCTATTAATACATTTGGCTTATCTTGAAGTAAATTTATAGTTGCTTTTGTCGCGACATCACGTAATAGCCTGTATGGACTACTAAAACTCCATATCAAAATACATGCAGCCTGTTTTGCCACAATATCAGGCATAATACTAGCTGATTTACGTGAAATGGATGCTGCCCATTTGGAGAATTTTATAAGTTCAGTTCGAGAAGGATCATAGTTATTTATTGTAAAATGCATTGACCATTTTTGATCTCTTTCAATCATAGACATACCTTTTAGTTCATTATTCACCATTTCAATGGTTGAATGGCACTCAGAATGTATTGCCAAAATAGGTAATATCTCGTAAAATAAATCCAAATCAATATTCTTTATTTTGTCTATTTCGATAATTGCATCTGATGAAATAAAAAACCGTTGCTTCAATGTATCTACAAATAATTGTTGTCTGTGCCCATAGCTAATGTTGCTTATATGATAGTTAGTTATCTCTATACCTTTCATCAAAGGCAATAACACACAAGTTGCCTCATATATGCCGTTATCAAAAATTCTTCCAACATATTCTTTCCATTGCTTATCGATTAATGCCGCTGCATACATATAGTCACCCACAAGGTCAAAGTTAAAATCAACCAGTATCTCTCCTTGTTTATTAATATAACTAATCAAAACTCCATCACTAACTAAGTCCTGTAAATAATTATATACTATGTCATTAGGTAATATATTCTTTACTTCCTTAAGTAAATCATCAAACTTATGGAATTTCACCATTTCCACTGTTTTTTGTGAAGCATATAGCTCTGTTAAAACATTCGCTACCTGCTGCGTATAATTATATAAAGCAGCATGATAGTTATACTTTGATGCCAGCTTTTCATTTACTTTACCTAAGTAAAGTTTAATGACATCCAAAAAAGATTTAGGCATGGGGGCTGTTGAGCTACTATAGGCTTGACAATATAATTTTAGAAACAGAGGGTTAGAAAACTCTTTTCTAAAGTTACTGATTTGTGGAAATGTAACACCGAACTTTCCAGTCATATACTTTATGGCTTCATCTTCCATACCCTGAAAACCCTCTATCGTGATAGTAGCCTTATCCTTAGATATTTCATCTAACATATTAGTATTTGAGAAAGTGCGTGCAGATATTATTAATCCAAGGTTGGGATATTGTAAAATGTCTGCTTCTATCCCTGCTAATACATCAGGCCATAAACGATTCCCTAGTCCTTCATTGATACCATCTATAATGATAAGTATACGATGTTTTTCAATTTCTCCTATTTTATTTAGTTTATCTAAAAAATCATCCCAACTTCCTTTAACACACCAAATATCCATCAATCGTTCTCTAACATCTTCAATCTGATTGAATTGTAATCCAAGTGCAAATAGTGATTTTAAGTGATGCTTCATTCGTGTGTTAACAATATCTGCTAAAAAATGTGATTTCCCAGAGCCAGCATCTCCTTTTACATATAATACTGGCTTACTGAAAAATTTATAGATGGAAACGTTAGGCTCAATCTTTCTAAATGATTCTTCTAACGAAGATATTTTATAATCTGGAAATTCGTTTCTGTTTCTATTTGAAATTGTACGGAACTGTTGAAAAATACTTCTAATATTATTAAATAAAATTGCAAACTTATTATATTGTTTACTATTATAGATATCTATAATCTCAGATATATTATTATATATGTCTACGTTCTCTTCTTTTATAAGTGATGGTAATTTATCATATAAATATTTACTTTCCTTTATAAAAGTTTGTAGACTTTTCCTGAAACTTAGAATCCATTTATCAGGTGTTACTAATGCTTTGTATGCTATTGATAGATGCGGATTCTTATAGTTTATTTCACTTGAATACCTGTTACCTAATGTAGATATGGCAATGTTACATTTTTTATCAAACCAATTTTTTTCAGGATTAAATGTTATTTCATCTATAAGAGTTTTAAGTTCATTATGCACTTTATTCTCTTGATATTTAATAATAAAATGGTAAGTTACTACAATAATTACTACTACTGTAAGTGTTCCAAATATCATCTTATCTACTGCTCCATCAAAGATTTGAACAATAGTCAATAAGATATTCCTTATTTTAACATTGGAAGTAAAAAAAGAATTAATAACCGCTTCCCAAATACTTGGTCTAGTTATAATATAAGTACTACATATTGCGATATAGGCTTTTAAGAAAGAAAATATCCCTCTTTTTCTTAATGTAATTGCTGCTATCCAAAGTAAAATGGTTTTTAGCCACTGAGGAAAATTACAGAGGTTTACAGCCTCTTGTACCTGAGAAGTTGTTATTGTAAGGCTATCATTGGTACATCGTATCTTTTCTATAATTTGTTTTATTACTTGTTGATCTTTTAGTCTCATATTTATTTCTTATTATGGTCTTTATTGATGTATTTGGTTTTTAAAACTTATAAGGTATATTTAAATTGGTAGGGCAGCTAAAGACTTCAAATAAAGGATAGGACACTGTTTATCGCAGAATACTGTTGAAGTATCAATCAATTCTATTTCTAGAATTCTTTGTCCACTTTCATAACATATCTTCTATTATTTGCCTCTCAAAGACAGCAGCAAACCGCTCCTGTTCACTTTTCGCGATACCTAGTCGCGTAGCCAATAATCGCCATTCCTTGACTGCATTCAGTACTTCACTAATGATTTGCTGAGCTGACTGTTTCTGTAGCATATATTCCTCACAAGAATTCAGCAATTCATTCAAATCCGATTTATCGGTGTGACTATTGATCAACAGGCTATGATACTCATTCAGAGTGGGATTCATATCATAAGCCGGAGATAAAGTCCACCCCTTGATAGTCAGAAGAAAACCATGATTGCGGAAATGGTCATCTGTATCACCAATACAGATATTAAACGCGACTCTGCGATACAGTTCTTTCAGATTATCCTCCACGTTAGTACAGTTCTGAAGTATAAAATCAACCATATCCAGATAGCCGTTGCCGGTATTGGCATTGTCTCCATCATTTAAGCCCAAAAGAGTCATGGCTGAAGCAAAATGTATGCGCTTACCGTCTTCCCTTCTGTCAAATCGCCGGGAAAGCAAAGTATGGTATTTGTCGCTTGTAGAGATTACTCTTGTTTCTGCAACATTGATACCGGCCTTCTTAGCCAATAGATGTGAGAAATGTTCCCAAAAACCAGCGTCATAATCATCTTTGCGGGACGGAAACTTTGCTATATGCAGGATCTTGTTCTCATCAATTACGCTTGCCTTTGGACGCGTTCCGCCAAGGGATGAACCAGATTGTACCAGTTGAGCAATCCAGCGCATTTCGGCAACCTGTTCTCATCTTCACTTTTCTCTATTTCGGAACTAGCTGCAATCAATTCACGAATATCTGTCAGTGGTGGTATGCGCAGGATTTCGCTTGCATTGATATAATCTCCATTTATAGACTCCTTGAATCGAAAAGCCCCCATGCGAGAAAAGTCCTCAATCCCGATAAGATAATCGAATGAAGAAAGCCGACGCATCGGACGATTCTCTTCCTTTGCTAGAATCTGTTCCCGATGATTTATTAATGTACGCCCCCATCTGTCTGGAAGGGCATCAGAAAAACATCCGAAAATATCCTTGCCTGGAATCGTGTATTGCTGACCGGGATAGTTGTTCAAGTCATCACTAAGAAACAGACCTCCATAGTCCTTGAGCCATTCATCATTATAGCAAAATCCATAGCTGTCAGAGCCACGAAGTGATTCGTAACTCAGCTCTCCAACGAGCCTTGATTCTTTCAGCCAATCGAAATCGGCAAATACATAAAGTTTTTTCATCGCTTATTCTTTTTTGGATGCTCTTTCTCGTTTCTTAAGACCCAAATCCTGCAAGGCCTTTCCCATTGCATCTTCTTTTGCAAGCAGCAGAATATCATCATCCAGCTGAAGTGCATAAAGCACCCTTAGATAAATACCAATTGCCACAGTAGGTGTACCTTTCTCTATACGTGAAACCGTAAGAGGTGAACAGGTAGCACGTTCGGCAACCTGAGCAATACTAAGATTCCTTCGTAGTCTGACCTGCTCACCTACTATCTGCATCTTCTGCTCCAATTTTCTTGGCAACTTGGTACCCATCGTACTTTTCGTCATAGCTCAACATATCATATAATATGCAAATATAGCAGTTTTGCTTTATTTTATGATGTGTTACAGAGATAAATTTTTTAATTTATTTCTGTTGAAATCTGCTTTGATCACATTATTGGGCGTTGGAGATATTAAATGCTATTATATTATTCATAAGGCTGATATTTTACAGATAACAAACAATATATTGTTTATAGAAAGATAGCAATAATTTGAACAGAAAAGGAAGTGTTATTTCTTTTTCTGTTCAAATTATTACTGCTAAGGCAATCTTAAAAAATAGCGACCGATGTCACATAAGTCTGTTGTTTGTAACTATCACCGAAACACTGACCACAAGCAACTGAACTATCTTAAAGCCCTTATAGCCGGAGAAAAGGCCATCAGTTCGACCGAAGTGATGCATCGCTATCAAATCTCTTCAACAACCTCAATATACCGTTCAAAGGCAGTCCTTATCAAGAATGATATATTGGATAATAAGGCTGGTGAAATCTCGTTTCAGGACCCGATTTATGCCTATTGGTTGAAGACTGAATACTTCGCAAAATAATCATAATGTGGCCCTCGGGTTCAGAGCTATTTTTGTACCTTTTCTCATCAAAAATCGGCATTTTTCACAAGTTTTTGTACCGCACATTTTGATATTCAAGAAATTACACTTACTTTTACTTTCCAAAATAGAGGTACAAGCCGAGAATGGTGCTAAAAATCACTAACTTGCACATTATCAGATACTTGCCAACCTGCTGGTTGTACCTTTTAGAGTGCTATACTATTGATAATCAACGATGCACACATACTGCATCGGAATACAAATTCATTAACGTATCTGTGTAGATGCTTACGGCTTGTCTTATGATAGATACCGATAATACCACGTTTCAATATTGACCAGAAACCTTCGATGCTATTAGTGGTAGCATCGCCATCTACATATTGTCCGTGACTATGGTCAACGATATATCGGGTGTATATTTTACCAACGGTATCATAACCACGCCACTCATCGGTAAAGAGCGTGGCGGAACGTTTAATGGTTCGGAGTATTGGAGCGGTAAGGCTTTTCTTTGAGGTATTCTTTACGACACGGCATACCACGTTTCCACCTCTTTCCAGCATACCCATGACTGGAGTTTTATCTTTGAAGCTCCTACCTTGGCATTTCTTTACTTTCTTGTTAGCATGACGATTATGATTCTTACCGCCTACGAAAGTTTCATCCAACTCAACGTCTCCTTCTAACTGATGATTATTCTCGCAAAAGAAGCATTCACGAATACAATGTAACATACGCCACGCAGTCTTTTGAGTTATTCCTAAGTCTCTTGCTAACTGACAAGAAGAAATACCTTTCTTATGGGAAGCATCTAACCACATTGCTACGAACCACTTCTGTAATGGGATTTTGCTGTCTTGAAACAGCGTACCAGTTTTGACATTAAAGTTCCAACCTGTATTCTTACAACGGTACTTTCCATTACCATAGTTATAGACTTTGGAGGAAGGGTCATAGGGAGAGACAACTCCATTTGGCCAACGTAGTTTCTCGTAATGTTCGATACATGCCTGTTCCGTAGGCAATGATTGTAATAAATCGAATAATGAGCTAAAAGATTGCAAGTTCATCTTACCAAAGTTTAATAGTTCTTGCTATATATAACTCTGGTAAGAAAAGTTGCTTGACAAAAAGTCAGTGAATATAGGTTAAATATTGATTTATTTAGCTGATTGTCAGTAATTAAAATTTGGAATGATTCTAAAAAAGTCGACAAGGTTAATTCGTATATAATTACCTAAAATTACATAAGATAACTGTTAACCATAATATGTTAAGTTATCTTTGTTATGGCACAAATAGCAGCGTATGTCCACATACATTAATACACTATACAACTACATGAATACTCCACTTTTTGTACCTTATAGAAAATATTGAAAAAGCTTGTAAAATATACCATTTTTTCATACATCTGTATAGAGTCAAAGGCTTTCGGAAATTGCGAATCATTTCTAATACTTTGATTATCAGATTTTTAAACACTGCAATATTGTATCTTACGTGTATCTGAGTTTTTCAAACAAGTTTTGAACTTATTGAATACCAATGTTTGTCGAGATTTTCTAAATAACTGCATCGAAAATTCTGCCAACGAGGATTTAGAAAGATGTAATTCTGGCAAAGAATTCAACTATATTGAGAAATTATCGGAATATTTTTTAAACTCTCCAATGAATATTGAAAATATTTCCGTATTTTTGAGATCATAATGAAAACACTTTCAATTTTTAGAAGCAAATATATGAAACAACAGTTTTGCCAGAGTTGCGGTATGCCTCTCACCGATACAAATAAAGGAACAAACTCTGATGGAAGTTTGAACAATGAATACTGTTCTTATTGTTATCAGAAAGGACAATTCACACAAGATTTTACCCTGAACCAGATGATAGAATTTTGTACCCAATTTACGGATCAGATAAATAAGGAGACAGGATGGAATCTTACTCCGGAACAGGCTAAAGAAAATATGAGACAATTCTTCCCTACTCTTAAACGATGGAAAGAAAAAGATGAAAGAACACTTACAGAAAAAGCAACCGGCTTGCTTGCACAATGTAAGGAGATTACGATTGTCTCAATTGACGCAGAAGGATTTCCACGTCCGGTTCCAATGTCCAAAATCAGTTCAAAAGGATGTAATGAGGTATGGTTAGCAACCGCTGCCAATTCAGTAAAGGTTGCAGACTTCAAATTGAACAACAAAGCCGGACTTTGTTATTCAAACTATGGTGACAGTGTTGGCTTGAGAGGAATCATTGAGATTATAACTGATGACAACATACGAAAAGAAATGTGGCAAGACTGGCTCATCAATCATTTCCCGTATGGCCCTACAGATCCTAATTTTGTGCTTTTACATTTCATAGGAAAAGAAGCTACATTTTGGATTAATGGAGAATTCTCACACGAAAAGTTGTAACATAAATTCATATTATGAAGAATAGGCATAGCATTCTTTATGTCTTGCATTCATTATGGAAAGAATAAGATATTTAGGACAACAACCTCTTACTGAAAGGACAAAATTGCAAGATACAAATTAAAACAGCAGACAATGGAAATTCATAATTTACTGGATGTCAAATCAAGAACCGAGTGTCGCCTAACGGTTTTTACAATAGACAAGGATATATTGCAAAAAACACAATCTGACCCGGTAGTGTGAAACAACTTCTGCCAATTTCCTGATTTATATAAGCGAATCAGAATTGATGCTATCCAAATCAAGAAGAATCAGCCCGAACTTTTTGAAAGTCGCCTGAACAAATTCATAGAAAATACCCGAAAAGGACTCCTTTACGAAGAATGGAATGACAACGGAAGATTATAAAATTACAGAAAAGCATTAATCTATTTCTATATTTTGTTACCTTTGCATCTAAGATATTAAAAACAAAGATTGTTCAACCATATGAAATGGCAATTGTGCATATAGCTACGCATAATAAATAGCATTCTCAATTCAAGCTATTGTTAATATACAGGCTTATAATACAGGTCTGCGCTTCTTTATTTTGCCATTATATCAAATAATTACTTTACAAATAAGTTATGTCACCAGTTGACAGAACTTGTTGTATTTTATCATGTTGAACAATGAATTATACATATAAAAACATATGGCTCATCAACTTTCCGGTTATGATGAGCATCCTTATCGAACAACTTATTAATATAACTGATGCTATCTTCTTAGGTCATGTTGGTGAAATAGAATTGGGGGCATCTGCACTTGCCGGAATCTGGTATCTTGCCATTTATATGCTCGGTTTCGGATTCAGTATAGGTTTACAGGTTGTCATTGCACGGCGTAATGGCGAGCAGCAATATTCAGAAACAGGTAGGGCATTCTTTCAAGGAGTACTTTTTCTGTCGGGTTTAGCAGTTCTACTATGCAGTATTTCGAAAACAATATCTCCCATGATTCTGAGCAATCTGATTGCATCTGAGAAAGTATATTTTGCTGTTATTGATTATCTGGACTGGCGCATTTGGGGATTAATGTTTTCTTTTCCTTTTCTTGCATTGCGATCTTTCCTGGTCGGTATCACACTTACAAAACCTCTTAACAAAGCTGCCTTTACTGCCGTATTGGTGAATATACCTTGTAATTGGCTTCTCATATTTTATTTCGATATGGGAATAGCCGGTGCTGCAATAGCATCTTCATTTGCAGAATTATGCTCATTGATAATATTGTCTATCCATGTTTTACGAAAAATGGATAGAAAAGTTTATGGTCTGAACTGGAAATTTGATAAAAACATATTCCATCATGTCTGTTGTGTTTCTATCTGGAGTATGTTCAATCCATTTATTGGAGTAGCCTCATGGTTCGCCTTCTTCGTAGCCATTGAGCATTTGGGAGAATTAGAACTGGCAGCAACAAATGTCATACGCAGTATATCCACCTTTTTTTTCGTCATTGTCAATTCACTGGCAGCAACTACCGGCTCATTGGTAAGTAATCTGTTGGGAGCAGGACAAAAGAATCAGGTTTTCCCGTTATGTAACCGGGTTATCCGTTTAGGATATTCCGTGGGAATCCCACTTATTATCCTTTTTATAATCTGTTTCAATCCGCTTTTCAAAATTTATTCTGGTAATGAGAGCCTGATACAAATAGCACGGCTGCCATTTACAGTAGCCCTGTTGAATTATGCTTTTGCCTTACCTGGCTATGTATATATGAACGCCGTCACCGGGACAGGTGCCACACGTACAACCTTCATTTTTCAGACTGTAATCATTATAGCCTATCAGATTTATTTATGGGCGATAAGCTATTTCAGCACATCCCTGTCTATATATTGGACAGCAGAATATTTATATGTGATATTGCTTGGAGGACTTTCCATTATCTATCTAAAATGCAAAAACTATTAATCGTTTGAATCCCATGATGAAAAAAATATATCCTCGTACAGGAGATACACAGACTGTTTACCTAAATGTTGTTGTAAAAGACCCGTCTATTGAAGTCGGCGATTATACGATCTATAATGATTTTGTATCCAATCCGCTACTTTTTGAACAGAATAATGTACTGTATCATTATCCAATCAATCACGAGCGATTGATAATAGGTAAATTCTGCTCCATTGCTTGCGGCACAAAGTTTCTGTTCAATTGTGCCAACCATACATTAAAATCTCTATCAACCTATACATTCCCTTTGTTTTATGAGGATTGGAATTTGGAGAAATCCAATGTTTCAGATGCATGGGATAACAAAGGAGATATCATAATAGGTAATGATGTATGGATAGGTTATGAAGCAATTATAATGGCTGGGGTACATATCGGAGATGGAGCAATCATTGCCACCCGAGCTGTTGTCACTAAAGACATACCACCTTATACCATAGTAGGCGGTATTCCTGCCAACCCGATCAGGAAGCGTTTCAGCGATGATATTATTCAAAAATTGGAAATACTGAAATGGTGGGACTGGCCTATTGAAAAAATCCATCAAAAATTACCTTACATTCTCAATGGTGACATCAGCAACTTATTTGATAATAGAAAGTAAAGAATTGTCCAAATTTAAAACCTAAAAGAGTGTAATTTGCAGGGAAACGCTCTTTTAGGTATTGGGAATCAATTCATCAGGTGATCATTTGCAAAAATATATCCTATTTGGTCAGAATTTATCCTGGTTACTCCTATTTCCACGTCAATATTGGTATGCAAGTATCCATATATACAGGCATCAATCCTACTAATGGTACGCAACTTCCACCTGGTAGGCAAATGATAGGTAACCACCACGATATGGTTTGCTATACTTTTATCGATTTTTTTTGCAGATAAAGTCAAGAGGCCTCGTACATCCGGTTGAACTCCTCCACCTGCAACAGCTTCCCGTCAAACTTAATCTGACGGAAGTCGTTCATACCTTTCCACACAAAATACTCATCATTCGGGTTGATATGTGACCAAAACATAGTCAGAACAAAATCAGCATCATTGATGCGGAATATATAGAGAATTATTAGAAATCAAATTGATTTACAATTTATTTAGTATGCACAATTTTCAATGTATCCTTCCTGTTCATACACCCTACCATAGTGATGAATCATTTCAACCAACCCATTCAAACGTGAATCTATAATATTCAGATTTTTATATCTAAGATATTGAGTATCATACAGTCCCGCATTCCCGGATTTCAACCTCTCTTCTATATCTTCGGGAATAAGGAAATCTGCTCTGTCGCCCAAAAATTTATAAAACTCTGACTGATATATACATATACCTGCCAGATCAAAATCTCCGAAATGTATATATCTATTAGGAATTTTGATAAGCCATTCCCTTAAATCCGCCGACTGAGGGTATCTGGAGACAAACAAAACTTTATTATCTCCAAACAGATATTTCTGACTCCGTATACGACAGAAGTTTTCACCATTTTCCACTCCCACCACTATCACGTCTGACGGTATATAAAATTCATCGGGGTTTTGTATGAAAACAGCACTTCCTTCCGGAGGGGATATAACAAACTCACTATTCCTTATTCTTGCATGAATAGGTTCGTAACAGTTGACAAGAAAACCCCTGAAAGTTCGAAGCTTTACAGTTTTGGAGTCGCCGGTTTCCTGCACAAGCGTACTGCGCTGCAAGTCTTTGTTATCGCCAGAAAAGATTTCAATCCATCTTTCGAGAGAAGTGCCGGATGTATAATTATCTGAAATATATCTGCTGAATGCCACAGAATCCGTAAGGCGATAGGAAATTCTGCTGCCACTGGTTATTCCGGTTATAAGACCCTCTATCCTAAATTCATCAACTATCCATCGCGGAAGTGAGCTTGAAGGAAGAGTTCTTCCTTCAAGTATATAAAGCAACTTTTTCGCAATAGATATTGTAAATCGTTTTTTGTTTATATCCATATTATTACAAGACATTTTTATTTCCGTGTGAGCAATGACACTACCCTTGTATTGCTTTTCGCATCTTTGCTTAACAGATAAGTATATTTATAATCCTCAACATTATAAGTGGTAGGCGAACTGTTGATAAGTAATATGTTGCGACAATTGGCAAATTCAAGTATGCCTTTCACATTATTAGGATGCAACTTACCGATTTCATCCATCATACAATGCACCTTGAAATCTCCGAATTTCCTTGAGACTTTTTCCTTGAAAACATTGATAAGCATGATGTTCACCATAGCCTTAACCAGTATGTCTGTACCATCGGAACCTACATTCGCTATTTTCTCTACCCAGCCTGTGTCGTTATCATTTTCGATAATGCGGAACTGCAGATTAAAGGTATCAGAAACGACAAGACTCTTTCTGGAAGGCTCATCCTTTAGCAGTTCGCTGAAAGCATTAAGATATTTTACAGCCCTGAGATTCACGTTCTCGCGCGAATCCTGTGAGAATAAGTCCATTCCACCCATGTTGAAGGTGTTCTCATCATTGAAATTCTTTATTTCTATAAGAAGCTGCATAAGCTTGTCGTTACTCGGCAAAGGCCTGAGTTCGATACTGCGGATAACTCCTGCGAAATTACGTTTGACAAAATCGTCATTAATATCTTTAATGGTCTTATTAATAAGACTTTCGCTTTGGGTAAGTTCTCCTGTTTCCTTTGATATGCGTCTTATTATGTTTACATACCTTTCACTTATGCGGTTCTGGTATTCGGTAATTTTATTGTTTTCCACAAACTCACATAAATTGGATGCAAAATCCATGTAATCGGAATCACACGACAATGACTGAGGGAAACTGAAAGTATTTCTTGCAGTAAAATTACTGTTAAACAGATTGATCGATTTCTTGAAATTCTCAGTATCCTTGCCAAGAGAAACAATCAGACTTTTCAGCTCTTCCACTATCTTACCGCAAGGTTTATTGGTAGGAAGTTCTTCGGGAGTGTACGACTCCGGCGGACAGAAGCCTTCATCTTTGCGGAAATTCTCAAGAACGGAAAAATCGTTCTTTATGGCATCACGTTCGGCTGTCTTTTCCTTTATACTGTTTTTTACAGTTTCATACTGACCGGTGAGCTTGTTTTTCCGCAATGCGTATTTTTCTTCAAGCTCATCTAAATGCATCTCATTGTTCTTCTTGTTGTCGCGCAACTCCGGCTCACGATCAAACAGTTCTCTCTTATCTTTTTCATAATTCCACACAAACGACTGTTTTTGTGATATATAATCCAACTCAGACTTTATTGTGTCAATTTTTGATTTATAGGAATTTATAACCGATGTATCAGCTCCCTTACCGTTTAACTCCTCATTCTGCAACTTGTGAAGTTCTTTTTTTCTGTTATCCATATCCATACGCCGGTCGGACAGTTCCTTGTGTACTGCCTGTATCTCAACATCAACAGCACTGCGTTCTTTCTTTTCCGCCTTTCTCTGCTCGTCAGAAATCTGAAGAATCCGCTTTTCCCTTTCCTGTTTCAGAAGTTCTTCATTGTTACAACATTTTTGTCTTTCCTTTTCCTTGCCTCCAATAAATGTTTCTATCTCCTCAATCCTGTTTCTTTTCCACTCCGATTCTTTGCGTTCCCATGAAGCCTGTTCTGCCTTAATATTCTTTATCTGAAGAGGATATTGCTGTAACTGGATTTCAAGAAGATGCCTTTCGCCCGATATGGCTGAAATCTGTTTTCTGTACTTATTCTTTATCTCTTCAGTACGCTTTGTTTTTTCTTCATTCAGAAGGCTTATTTTTCTCGTATATTCATCTCTTTCGGAAGATTTGGCCTTAAATTCAGCTTTAAGCTGTTCCGGTGAGCGTAACTCACGCTGCACTTCAGCTAAATTAATTTTTACGCCATAGAAAGAGCTTTCCCCATCGGTTGAGAGTTCAGGAGAAAGATTCTGATTATAGAGTATAAGTTTTTCATCGGCAATCTTACCTATACTTTCCTGCCATCCTGACCTGTTCTTGTCGAGCCACTCGCAAAAAGAGCCTTTGCTGTTGTTTATCAGGACATTCAACGATTCTATTTCTGTGTCCACCTGTTTCCTGCAGCGTAAAATCTCATCAATTTTCGCATCATACTCTTTTTCAACTACCATAGTTTCCGCATCCGACTTCTGTCTAAGGCGGTCGCACTCCAACTTCAAACGGTCGACTTTCACAGCGGTATCCTTTTCTTCGGAAGATATGTTTCTCAACCGTTCCTCACAGTCACCTATCTCCTCCTTGAAATGAACAGTACACTCAACCCTTGTTTTCTGTTGTTTCAGATTGGATATTTCTTCCAGTAACTGCTCCTTGCTGTCGGCTAGTGTTTTAAGTTTCTCTTCATAAACAGAGCGTATTTCTTCAGTCTGACTGTTGCTTTTCTTTGTCAATTCTGAAATCCTTTTACCAAGTTCATCTTTAAGGCATAATACCCTTTTGTTGATTTCATTCTCAAATCTTGCAAGATCGGCATCAATGCCCTGTTCCATCAAAGAGTATTTGCTTATTACATCCCGGTATGTACTCGTGAGTTCATTATATACCTTATTCAGAGACTCCAGTTCGTATTTCAGTGCCGGTTCCCTATTTACTCTTGATATAACCTCATCAATGTGTTCCTGTTCATAATATTTACGCTTTTCCCTTATCTTCTTAAGGTCAGATTCTACAATGCCGCTTAACTTTACAAGTTTGTCGCGCTCACTGTCAAACTTGTATTTTTCTTCCCCAAGTAAACGTGTAAATCGTTCGGCTTCCTCTTTAAGTTGCAGAAGCAATTCCTCCAATTCGGGAAATTTCAGACGTGCCACCCTTTCAGAGTAGTTAAGCTGCTGTCTTCCGTTTTTAATCTGCTTTTCAGCAAACAAAAGCATTCTATAACCTTTTATTACTATATCGGCCTGTTTTCTGACAGGTACCACACCATTCTTATCCTGCTTTATCCACAACATTACATCGGAATATTCCTGTTCGAAAGTTTCTATCTGATTCCGATAATAACTCAGGTCGACAACAAACTCATTATCATCCATTGACTGTATGATGGTATCCTTGATAAAATCGGCATCAAGCTTTGAGTTAAGGAATACATTCTGAATTGTACGCGGTATATTCTGATATCGCGAACTCTCTACAATTGCATACTTACGGAACTGAAGCAAATCCGGCTTTCTGTTGTTGCCGAATATTATATCACGAAACATATCATAGCCTGTAACCAGCGACGACACATTTGCACCCGATTCCGACACTCTTGTACGAATCACACTCCAATCGGCCGAGACCTCGTTTTTGCCGTCAACAAACCACTCCTTACTATATGGAGCATCAATAAAGCGGAAAGCAGCCCTGCCCATCGACTTTGTTACAACTATGGTATAAGCACCGTTTTCGCGCATTACTTCATAAACTATATATGAGTTGGCAAACGGAAGATAGAAAGAATCAAAATTTTTCTTTTCTTTCGGTATACCCAATCTGAGTTTGTCTGCATTATAGAAAAACAAGACAGCCCGCAGAAGGGTACTTTTACCTACTCCCTGAGTACCAATAAAATGTACATTGCCATCCAGCTTCACTTCAGCATACGGTACATGTGCGCTGTTCAGAAATATTATCTTATTGAGATATCTCATCGTTCATTTCCTCCGATATTGTTATGCAGTCCACCAAATCCTCCATATAGTGAAATGCCGTTAATACTTTATAAGTGTTATCATGTTCATTCTCAAGTTCTATCATTCCTGCCTTTTCAAGTTCAAAAACAAGTTTCTCCACAACCTCATTATATTTCTTCTTATCCTGAAACAGTTTGGAAGCCTTATCCTTCAGTTCCATCTGGCAACTTATCTGAACTTCAATGTCTGCCGGACGGAACTTAAATCCGGGACCGAATGTAGCATCATACGTTTTAAGGAAACTAAGGTAGTCTATCCACTTCATAACTGCTTCAAGTTTGCGTTCGAGGTCGACTTTCGCCTCCTGACGGGTGAACATATAATATCCGTCACCACCTTCGAGATAAAAACCAATACCTTTATAATATTCGTAATAGTCGGTCAAATCCTCTTCTATGGCATCATAGTATCGTTTTATTGCAGGAGAAACGCTATTTGCAGAAATAAATCCGCCCTTACTCAATATATTGAATATTTCTTCTGTATATTTCATGCTTATTCTGATTATGTAATTATCGGAAATTATCTAGAGTTATTTGGAATATATCAAAGGATATTCCACGTCATAACTTGTTTCATACTTGTCGGTGAAATTCAGTCCTTCGGCATACTGCGATGCTATCTGGCAGAAAAACAAGATTCTGTCGTCTGTGCTCAGTTGCTTATGATAATTGTAGCTCATTACAAACTTAAACAGATGACTGCTTGATGCCGAGAAAGCATTATAAATTTCCTGTAAATTTATCTGGTCAAGAACTTCACCTTCTGTTTTCATATATTCCTGCGGTATAGCATCGGCCATATTCTTAGGACCTTTAGCCCGGTTCTTCCTTTTTGATATGATTTTTCTTATTATCTCCAACGCCACTGCAGAAGTACGCAGATTATCTACCGAGAGTTTTATCCTGTAATTGGTCTGAGGCTCCATCCATACAGGATTTCTCATACTGACAACATGACGTATATCAGTTTTTTCTTCTAAAAGAAACTGGTCACGAAGGTATTTCAAACGTCGAACTTTCTCGAATATCCTGTTCTGATAAGCTATAAGATTCAGGTAATGAATAATCTG